>NHCFR00700__coassemble_960_pt1 | contig 46827 bp, 38 predicted proteins | sample NHCFR00700__metabat2_high_PE_007 | metagenome-assembled genome bin NHCFR00700 | reverse complement strand
GGCCGCCCGTGCCGCACCGGCAATTCCCACCGGGGTATCGCCGACCGCACCGCGCAAGGGACGGAATGTAATAGTGAATAGTGAAGAGTGAAGAGTGAAGAGGTGCGCGCTGCGCGCGCGAAGGAGGAAGAGCGTGAAAATCGTCGTCTATGCCATTGCGAAAAACGAGGCGCAGTTTGTCCGCCGGTGGATGGAATCCATGTCCGAGGCCGATGAAATTGTGGTGCTGGACACCGGCTCCACCGATGAGACCCCAGAGCTGCTCCGCGCCCTGGGGGCTAAGGTCACCGAAGAGACCATCACCCCCTGGCGCTTTGACACGGCGCGCAACCGCTCTTTGGAGCTGGTGGATGAGGACGCGGATATCTGTGTATGCACCGATTTGGACGAGGTCTTCCATCCCGGCTGGCGGGCGCTGCTGGAGAAGGCCTGGCGGCCTGGCTATTCCCAGGCGGTCTACCGCTACACCTGGAACTTCCGCCCTGACGGCAGCGAGGGCGTGGTATTCTGGTATGAAAAGATCCATGCCCGCCATGGGTTTTGCTGGACGCACCCGGTGCACGAGATTTTGACCTGGGTGGGGAAGGGAAAGCCTGGCCCCAGGGTCACGGTGGAGGGCATACAGCTCGACCACCTGGCCGATCCCAACAAATCCCGCGCCCAGTACCTGGGGCTTCTGGAGCTCTCGGTCAAGGAGGCGCCGGACGACGACCGGAATGTCCACTATCTGGGGCGGGAGTATTTCTTCTACCGCCGCTGGGACGACTGCATCCGCACCCTGAAGCGTCACCTTTCCATGCCCAGCGCCACGTGGAAGGATGAGCGGGCGGCCTCCATGCGCTACATTGCCAAATGCTACATACACAAGGGGCAGAAGAACGTGGCGGAGGGCTGGTTTTACCGCGCCATCGCCGAGGCGCCGCATCTCCGGGAGCCTTGGCTGGATCTTGCCATGATGCTCTATGAGGATAAGCGCTGGGAGGGCGTGGTGTACTTCACCGGCCGGGCGCTGGAAATCCGCGAGCGCCCGCGCACCTATATGACCGACGCCGAAGCCTGGGGAAGCCTTCCCTATGACCTGCGCGCCATCGGCCTTTATGAGACGGGGCGCATTGCTGAGGCATTGGAGGCAGCCAAGGAGGCCTACAATCTCGAGCCCAGCAACAACCGCCTTTTGGAAAACGTCCTGGCACTCCAGCGTCTGCTGGTGTAGGAATCAGTCCCTGCGGTTTCTCAGCTTGCAGATACTCTGGGTCATGGTGCCCATGGGGCAGAAGGCGCACCAGGTTCTGGGGCGGTAGAGCACCATGACAATGAGACCCAAAAGAAGAGACGTGAGCATGAGACCATAGAATCCGAAGCTGAACTGCGCCACCCAGGCCGGTACCGTTCCGGCGGTGTACGTCCAGCCCCAGGGCACGCGGATGATCCAGAAGAGCTTGATGGCCTCCCGCAGGGATGCTGCCCCGGCGAAGACCAGGTAGGTCTGGAAGACCATATTGGCGAACATGGCCAGGAAGAAGATCAGAAAGCCGTAGCGGAACCACTTGGAAGCCAGCCACCGGGGCGTGGCGCGACCCCGGGAGCAGTGGAGCTTGCCGCCCAGAAGGGCAAAGAGCTGCCCGCGCCCACACAGGTGATTGCAGAAAAATTTGTTGCCGCCGAAGATGGCCAGCGCCAGGGGCAGCAGGAAGTCGATCATCCCGAGCCAGGCAAATAGGATATTAAGGCATCACCGCACAATTGTGTCTGCGGCCTTCGCCCAATCTTTTGCCCCATCCGTGCAGTTATAAAAGGGGGAAATACATACAGTATTCCCGCCCTTTTATAACTTTCGTATGAGGCAAAATCTTTGGCCGAATGCTCTTGCCAAATTGTGCGGTGCTGCCTTAAAAAATCCCAGAGCAAAGTAGACAATCGACCAGATCCATAAGTAGCTGTACCAGGGCTTTTTTGTCTTCATACCGTCGCCTCCCGTTCTACCACTTGCACGCACCCTGTGGGGCAGACCTTGGCGCATTTGCCGCAGCCAATGCACGTCTCCTGCGACACCACCGCATAGCACCCGCGGTGGACGGCAATGGCGCTGCGGGGACACTCCGCCTCGCAGGCGCCGCAGGCCACACACTGTGCCTTGGCAAGGATCGCAACTCGTTTGGAAGCCATATTCGTTCCACCCTTTCCTTCATTTCTGAGAACTCCCAAAGAGTATAGCAGAAGTAAAGACCCGGCTTCCGTGACAAAATTACGGAAGCCGGGGAAGATCATTCCACGGTGACGCTCTTGGCGAGGTTTCGCGGCTTATCCACGTCGCAGCCGCGCATCAGGGCGACGTAGTACGCAAAGGTCTGTAAGGGGATCACGCTCATGCTGGCCTGGAAGAGCACCTCGGTCTGGGGCACGAAGATGGCGCTGTCCATGGTCTTGTGGATGGCGTCCTCGAAGCCCCGGATGGTGATGCCCAGCACATCGGCGCCCCGGGCGGAGACCTCCTTGACGTTGGACATGGTCTTGTCAAAGAGGGCGGGATTGGTGGCCGTGGCCACTACCAGGGTGCCGTTTTCAATGAGGGAGATGGGGCCGTGCTTGAGCTCACCGGCGGGGTAGGCCTCGGAGTGGATGTAGGCGATTTCCTTGAGCTTGAGGCTTCCCTCCAGGCAGGTGGCGCTGTCCAAGTTCCGGCCGATGAAGAACACGTCCCGGTTGTTGAAATACTGGGCGGCGTAGTACTGAATGGCGGTCACATTCTCCGGCGAGAGCACCTCCTCCAGCTGTTCGGGGAGCTTTTGGAGGGCGGCCAGGAGGGCATCATAGCGCTCGGGTGGGAGGGTGTGGAGCGCCTGGGCGATGTAGAGCGCCAGGAGACACATCACCGCCAGCTGGGTGGAGAAGGCCTTGGTGGTGGCCACGGCGATCTCGGGACCTGCCCAGGTGTAGAGCACGTCGTCGGCAGCCTTGGCGATGGAGCTTCCCACCACGTTGACCACGGCCAGCACCCGGGCGCCCCGGCGCTTGGCCTCCCGCAGGGCGGCCAGGGTGTCGGCGGTCTCGCCGGACTGGCTGATGATGATGACCAAGGTGGTGTCGTCCAGCACGGGATCGGCGTAGCGGAACTCCGAGGCCAGTACCGGCTCCACCGGCACACGGCAGAGATTTTCGATGATGTACTTGCCGTGGACGCCCACATAGTACGCCGAGCCGCAGGCGACAATGTAGATTCTCCGAAGGTTTTGCAGGTATTCCGCCGGGAGCTGGATGTCGTCCAGGACAATGCGCCCCTCGCGGATCCGGGGGTGGATGGTGTCCCGCACAGCCTTGGGCTGCTCGTAGATCTCCTTGAGCATGAAGTGGGCGTAGCCGCCCTTCTCCGCCGCAGAGATCTCCCAGGTGACGTGCTCCGTCTCCTTTTCCACAACCTCCCCATGGGTGTTGTAGAAGGTGACGGAGTCGGCGGTCATCTCCAAGAGGTCGCCGTCGTTGAGGTAGACCACGTCCCGGGTGTACTTGAGAATGGCCGGCACGTCCGAAGCGATGAAGTTGCAGCCCTGGCCGTAGCCGAAGATCAGGGGACTGTCCTTCTTGACGCCGATGACGGTGCCGGGGACGTCCGCGCACAGTACGCCAAGGGCGTAGCTCCCTTCCACCCGCGCCACGGCCTTGCGCACGGCCTGGCGGAAGGTGGCGCCTTTAGTATAGAAGTATTCGATGAGGTTTGCCACCACCTCGGTGTCCGTCTCGGAGTGGAATTGCATGCCATTTTTCTCGAGCATCTCCTTGAGGGGAAGGTAGTTTTCGATGATGCCGTTGTGCACCACCGAGAATTTGCCCCCGTCGGACATATGGGGGTGGCTGTTCATATCGGAGGGAGCGCCGTGGGTTGCCCAGCGGGTGTGTCCGATGCCGGAAGTACCCGGGAGCGAAGCGCCGCCTCTGGTGAGGTCGATGAGATTTTGGAGCCTTCCTTTGATCTTGGCCACCTGGAGCGCTGTGCCGTTATAGACGCAGATCCCGGCGGAGTCATACCCCCGGTACTCCAGCTTGGAGAGCCCCTCGAGCAGGATGGGAGCGGCCTGCTCCCGTCCAACATATCCTACGATTCCACACATAAAAATAGAGTTCCTCCTGTGATTTCAAATGGGCAGAATCACCCCTTGGTGGCGCTGCCGCTTTGAAAAAGGACAAACTCGCAGCAATTTGCACTTTTTCCCCCGGTCACAGCCCCTCTGTTTTGCGGTTACCCGCATATTTAAAGCTGTGTCACACCGCCGGGACGGCGGGAGCGCATCCGCCGAAATTTCGATCACGCTCCGCCTCGTCGTCCTGCCAAGGCAGGCACTGGCGCTTGTGGGAAGTCCTGTAAGGTTCCGATCCTCCTTTCTCGCTGCGATAAAACCACCGGTCATGCCGGAAGCTCTCTAAAAAAAGTCTTAGCCAGCCGCCGCGTCAGAGAAGCCGCAGCTGGCCGGGGGAGAGGGCGTTGATGCTTTCGAGCCGGGATACGCCGGTGGCGCCGCGCGCCATGAGCGCTCTGGCGCCGGGAGAGCCGTCGTCAAAGACGAAGAGCTCGGAATACCCGTGGCGCAAATTCTCCACGCTGCCCGCCCAGCTGCCGCCCATCTCCAGGCTGCACTGGGCGACCAGCGTCCGGTCGCCCTGCATATGAATAAACCCATTGCGGGCAAGCGCCCGCCGGGTGGAAAAGCCATATTCGTAGCCGCCCGCGCTGCAGTAGAGCGCGCGATCCAGTGCCGGATGGGACAACAGAGCGTCCGCCGGGAAGATTACGGCATTGCCGCCGTGGGCGAGGCAGGCGCTTTGGGCTTCCTGATCGGCGCCCACGGCGCCGCCGGAGACCAGGGTGAAGCCTTCCTGGGCGGCAAGTGTACCGGCTTGGCGAGCAAAGGCGGCATTTTCCGGCCGCAAACGGCGCGAGCCCACCACTGCCACCGAAGGCTTGGCAAAGAGGCTGCTGTCACCCCGGCAGAAGAGCACCGGCGGGCTCAAAAACCCTGCCTTGGCGCGCAGCCGTGCCGGATAGGCGGCGTTGAGCCGGGTGAGGGGATAGATCCCACGATCCGCCGCGGTGCGAAGATAGGTCGAGAGCCGCGCCTGGCGATCCAGCAGGCGAAGAATCTGGTCAGCCAACGTGGGGGCCACGCCAAACGCGCGGAGCCTGGCGGCGGTGAGCTGGGAGAGGGGGTCGCCGGAAAGACCGCGGCTGCGGATGAGCCGCCCCAGATCGCGAAACTGTGCCGCCGTGAGGGGCTGCGCGTGGGGATCGCCCAGGGCGCAGCACAATAGCAGCACGCCCTCCTCTGCCGCGGTCATCGGAAGCGCTTGCGCACCGGCGGCTTTTTGACCTCCTCCTCCACCAGCAGGTCGCCCTCGATGAACTTCATGGGGCGGATGGTGAAGTGGGAGTACTTGGCGATCTCGTCCAGCTTTGCCTTCTCGGGAAAGTTGCCCAGAATGCTCCAGGCAGCGCCCTTGCGCTTGGCGCGGCCGGTACGGCCGATGCGGTGGATATAGTATTCATTTTCCTCGGGCACATCGAAGTTGATGACGCAGTCCACATCGTCCACGTCGATGCCTCTCGAGGCCACGTCTGTGGCCACCAGCACGGCCAGCTTGCCGTCCTTGAAGGTCTTCATGGTCTTCTCCCGGACGGCCTGGCGGATGTCGCCGTGGATGCAGTCGGCGTCCAGCCCGGCGCGGCGCAGATCGTCGCTCAGGCGCTGGCACATGTGCTTGGTGTTGCAGAAGATGATCACGCGCTCATACTGCATGGCGCGGATGAGGCGCAGGGTGGTCTCGGTCTTCTCCAGGGGAGAGACCGTGAGAGAGTATTGGTCGATGTCGGGCTTATTCTCCTGGTCGGCGGGGATGGTGATCTCCACCTCGTCGCGCTGGTACATCCAGCTGACGGTCATGACCTCCTGGGAGATGGTGGCCGAGAAGAGCCCCATACTCTTTTTATTCTTGAGCTTGTCGAGGATATGCGTCACATCCTTGAAAAAGCCCATGTCCAGCATGCGGTCGGCCTCGTCCAGGACGACGGTGTGCACCTTGTCCAAGCGGAGATTTTTGCGGTTATAGTGATCCATCAGCCGTCCCGGCGTGGCCACCACGATCTGTGGCTTGGCCTGGAGCGCTTTGATCTGGGGTTCCATCTTCTGCCCGCCGTAGACCACGGCCACGCGGATGTTCTTATAGTAGCGGAGAAGTCCCCTGAGCTCTTCGCAGATCTGGATGGCCAGCTCCCGGGTGGGGGCGAGAATCAGCCCCTGGAGATCCTCGGACTCGGCGTCGATGTGCTCAATCATGGGGATGCCGAAGGCAAAGGTCTTGCCGGTGCCGGTGGGCGCCTTGGCGATGACGTCCTTCCACGCAAGGAAGGGCGGGATGGCCTCAGCCTGCACACGGGTGGGGTAGCCGTAGCCCTTTTTCTCCAGGGCTTTTAAAATTTCCTCCGAGAGTCCCAAATCCCGGAAAGTGAGTTCCTGATCCATATCGTTTCCTCAGCCTCGTTATTTTTTCCCTCATTATAGCAGAACGGCGCTTTATTTGCAAGTTTGCACCGAAACCGTGAGAGCAAGCCAGAAAATGGAAATTCAAGCGGTGAAAGCATACAAGTTTCTATGGTGGGAACTGTGGAAAATGGAGAATTCACCCAAGCATTATTGACAAGATAAGTTTAAAATACTATTATCAAATCAGATGAAACGGGTTTCAAAATGATAAATAGTTTGGAGGTGAGCTCGATGATTAACATTCGGGAGGTGGCGCGGCTGGCCGGCGTATCGCCTGCGACGGTGTCGCGGGTCATCAACGGTACGGCCAAGGTGTCCGAGGAAAAGCGCGCGCGTGTGCTCAGCGCCATCGCGGAGACGGACTTTGTGCCAAACGAGGTGGCGCGGACGCTCTTCAAGCGCTCGTCCAAGACCATTGGGCTCATCATCCCCAGCATTCGAAACCCCTTTTTTACGGAGCTGGCTGCCCAAATTGACGAGCTTTCCCGGGAGCGGGGCTATCATCTATATCTCCACAACGTGGGCTATGATATGGAGCAGGAGTGGGAGGCGCTGCAGCAGCTGGAGGCCATCAATGCCGACGGTGTGATTCTCGTGCCCAGCAGCAACGCCGACCGTGCCGACCAGCGGGAGCTGTCCATTCCCCTGGTGGTGCTGGATTCGGACTTCAATGGACCTGTCAACGCATATATCTACTGCGACTACTACCACGGCGCCCAAATGGCCATGGAGCACCTGGTGGAATGCGGCTGCCGGGAAATCGTGTGCATTCGCGGCCCCCAGAGCACCTTCAGTGGACGCAGCCGGTATATGGGCTATCGGGACTACTGCCTGGAGCATGGCGTCCGGCAGCACGTGGTGGACTGCGACTATGACTTCCAGGCGGGGCTTGCCATGACTGAGGCGCTGCTGCTCCGTTATCCCCAGGTGGATGGAATTCTGGCTTGCAACGACATTGTGGCCATTTCCACCTATAAAATTCTCCACAAGCGAAGCATTCCCGTGCCCGATCAGATTCAGCTGATGGGGTTTGACGATATCGCATTTTCCAGCCTCATGTCCCCGGAGCTGAGCACCATTCATCAGCCGGTGGACGAGCTGGCGAAACTGGCCATGGATTTGGTGCTGTGCCAGGAAGAAGGAACGGTGAAAGGAGGGCGCCACGTACTGCCCGTTTCCCTGGTGCCGCGCGAAACGACGAAAAGAAAGGATCTGTGAGGAATGAAGCGCAATGGAATTTTGAACAGCGAAATCTCCCGGGTGCTCTCCTATATGGGGCACACCGACCGCATTGCCATCGGCGACTGCGGCCTGCCAATCCCCGACGAGGTGGAGCGGATTGATCTCGCGCTCACCTTTGGCGAGCCCAAGTTCCTCCACGTGCTGGAGCTGGTGCTCCAGGACATGAAGGTGGAGAAGATCATCCTGGCCGAGGAGATCAAGGAGCAGAACCCGGAGGTGCTCCACGGCATCGAGCGGCTCTTTGCCGGCGGCGTGGAGGTGGAGTTCGTCCCCCATACCGCTCTGAAGGCTGCCACCCGGGACTGCAAGGCCGTGATCCGCACCGGTGAGATTACGCCCTATGCCAACATTATTCTGCAGTCCGGCTGTATTTTCGGCTGAAGGAAGGAGAATCAAGACGAATGAACATTGAAATGCGGGGAATCAACAAGTCCTTCGCCACCAACCAGGTGCTGAAAAACGCCGGGTTTGACCTGAAGGACGGGGAGATCCACGCGCTGATGGGAGAGAACGGCGCGGGCAAATCCACCCTGATGAAGATTCTCACCGGCGTTTACACCAAGGATTCCGGCACCATCCTGGTGGACGGCCAGGAGGTCAGCTACAAGAATCCCCAGGAGGCGGAGAAGGCTGGCATCGTCTTCATCTACCAGGAGCTCAATGTGCTCTTTGACCTCACCGTGGAGCAGAACCTCTTCATGGGCAAGGAGATCACCAAGGGCTTCGGCGTATGTGACCGCAAGGCCATGCGAAAGAAAGCCCAGGAGATCATGGAGCGCATGGGCGTGCACATCCCGGTGACGGCGGTGATGAGCGATCTCTCGGTGGGACAGCAGCAGATGGTGGAAATCTGCAAGGCGCTCATGGTGGATGCCAAGGTTCTCATCATGGACGAGCCCACCGCCGCCCTGACCCAGAGCGAGACGGAGATCCTCTTCCAAGTGATTCGGTCGCTGAAAGAAAAGGGCGTCTCCATCGTCTATATCTCCCACCGCATGGAGGAAATCTTCGAGCTGTGCGACCGGATCACCATCCTCCGGGACGGCGAGTACATCGACACCCGCTACATCAAGGACATCACCATGGACGACGTGGTGCGCATGATGATCGGCCGGGAGATCGGCGAGCGCTATCCCAAGCGGGACGTGGAAATCGGCGCAGAGGTTCTGCGGGTGGAGGGGCTCACCCACCACAAGCTCTTCCGCAACGTGAGCTTCACGGTGCATTCTGGCGAGGTCTTGGGCGTTTCCGGCCTCATGGGCGCGGGGCGCACGGAGATCATGCAGGCCATCTTCGGCAACCTCCCGGTGGTCTCGGGCAAGATTTTCATCGATGGGGTGGAGGTCAAGATTCACAATCCCCGCCAGGCCATTGCCGCGGGCATCGGCTTTATCACCGAGGATCGCAAGACCGAGGGACTGCTCCTGGAAAAGAGCGTGGAGGAGAACATCGAGATCGCCAATCTGCGCAAGACCTCCCGCAGGGGCATCCGCTCCAAGGCGCTGCGCACCAAGCTGGTCAACGAGGCCATCGACGAGTTTCATATCAAGTGCTTCGGACCCGAGCACGAGTGCAATAATTTGAGCGGCGGCAACCAGCAGAAGGTGGTGCTCGCCAAGTGGATTTACACCGAGCCCAAGATCCTCATTCTCGACGAGCCCACGAGAGGCGTGGACATCGGCGCAAAGAAGGAAATCTATAACGTCATCAACGACCTGGCCGGAAGAGGCGTGGCCGTCATCATGGTCTCCTCGGAGCTTCCCGAGGTGCTGGGCATGAGCGACCGGATCATGGTTGTCCATGAGGGCGAGGTCACCGGAATTATCAACAGCGCGGATGCTGATCAAGAAAAGGTCATGACTTTGGCCACAGGAGGATGTTTAGCATGAAAAATGGAACAACGAATAGCACCAAGAAACTCGGTGCGGTCATCGGTGAGTATGGCGCGTTTATCGCACTGATTGTCCTGGTCGTGCTCCTCAGCGCCATCAACGCGGACTTCCGTCAGCCCAGTAACTTTACAAGCCTTCTGCGTCAGGCCACCTTCAACGGCCTCATTGCCGTGGGTATGACCTGCGTCATCCTCTCTGATGGCATCGACCTCTCGGTTGGCTCCATCTTCGCCCTGAGCGCCATCATCTGCGCCCAGCTCATCATGGCAGGACTGCCCGCCGTGCTCTGCGTGATCCTCGCGCTCATTGCGGGAACCATTCTGGGCGGCGTCAGCGGCATCCTGGTCACCAAGGGACGGCTGCAGGCCTTCATCGCCACCCTGATTACCATGACCGCCTACCGCGGCATCGCCATGATTATCACCAACGGCAAGCCCATTTCCCGCCTGGCCGAGAGCATCTCCAGTGAGGGCGGTTCCTTCTTCTTCAAGGCGCTGGGCAAGGGCAATCTGGCTTTTTCCGGCAACACCTCCATCCGTTTTCCCATCCCGGCACTGATCCTCATCCTGGTCTTTGTGATTTTCTACTTTATCCTCAACCGCACCACCTTCGGCCGCCGGATCTATGCCACCGGCTCCAATGCCAAGTGTGCCAAGCTGGTGGGCGTCAACACCGACAAGGTGAAGATCATCGTCTACTGCATCTCCGGCTTCCTGTCCTCTCTGGCCGGCCTCATTATGATTTCCCGTGTCAACTCCGCCCAGCCCACCTTGGGCGACGGCTATGAGCTCGACGCCATCGCCGCTGTTGCCCTGGGCGGCACCAGCATGAGCGGCGGCCGCGGCAAGATCATCGGCACCGTTGCCGGCGTACTCATCATCGCCGTCCTCAACAACGGCCTCAACATCCTGGGTGTCCCGTCCTATTATCAGGACGTCATCAAAGCGGTTGTCATTCTCGTGGCTGTTCTCTCGGACAGCAAGCGATAACGCGGATAGGAGTTAGAAACATGAAAAAAATCATTGCATTGCTTTTGTGCCTTGCCCTGGCGGTCTTTGCCGCGGGCTGCACCATTGTCATTGACGGCGAGACGGCCACCACCGCTGCCACCACAGCCAACGGTACCATCGGCCTCTCTATTTCCACCCAGAACAACCCCTTCTTTGTCACCCTGGCCGAGGGCGCCCAGGCCGCTGCCCAGAAGCTTGGCGTGGAGCTGAGCGTGGCCGACGCCGGTGACGACGTGGCCAAGCAGGTCAGCGACATCGAAGATCTGGTCTCCTCCAACATCAGCGTCCTCATCGTCAACCCCGTGGACTCCGACGGCGTCACCGGCGCGGTGCAGGCCGCCATGGCCAAGGGCGTGAAGGTCATCTCCGTGGATCGCGCCGTCAACGGCGTGGACATCGACTGCCAGATCGCCTCGGACAACGTCCTGGGCGCGGAACTGGCCACCCAGTATATTGTGGACACCCTGGGCGAGGGCGTGAAGGTCGCCGAGCTGGAGGGCACCCCCGGCGCCTCCGCCGCCATTGACCGCAGTGAGGGCTTCCATAACATCGCCGACGAACATATGGAAGTCCTGGTGAGCCAGACCGCCAACTTCGACCGCACCGAGGGCATGACCGTCATGGAGAACATGCTCCAGGCTCACGGCGATATCCAGGCCGTCTTCGCCGCCAATGATGAAATGGCCTTGGGCGCTGCCGAGGCCGTGGCCGGCTCCGGCAAGGATATCATGGTGGTGGGCTTTGACGCCACCGACGACGCCATTGATGCCATCAAGGCCGGCCGTATGGCTGCCACCATCGCCCAGCAGCCCGCCCTCATCGGCTCCACCGCCGTGGAGCAGGCGCTCAAGCTCATCAATGGCGAGGAAATTCCTACTTCCATCCCCGTGGCGGTGACGCTGGTCACCGCCGAGAACGCCGACACCTATGCCGCCACAGAGCCCACCACCGCCACGCCCATCGTGGGCAATGGTACCATCGGCCTCTCCGTCTCCACCCAGAACAACCCCTTCTTTGTCACCCTGGTGGAGGGCGCCCAGGCCGCGGCCAGTGAACTGGGCGTGGAGCTGAGCGTGGCCGACGCCGGTGACGACGTGGCCAAGCAGGTCAGCGACATCGAAGATCTGGTCTCCTCCAACATCAGCGTCCTCATCGTCAACCCCGTGGACTCCGACGGCGTCACCGGCGCGGTGCAGGCCGCCATGGCCAAGGGCGTGAAGGTCATCTCCGTGGATCGCGCCGTCAACGGCGTGGACATCGACTGCCAGATCGCCTCGGACAACGTCCTGGGCGCGGAACTGGCCACCCAGTATATTGTGGACACCCTGGGCGAGGGCGTGAAGGTCGCCGAGCTGGAGGGCACCCCCGGCGCCTCCGCCGCCATTGACCGCAGTGAGGGCTTCCATAACATCGCCGACGAACATATGGAAGTCCTGGTGAGCCAGACCGCCAACTTCGACCGCACCGAGGGCATGACCGTCATGGAGAACATGCTCCAGGCCCACGGCGATATCCAGGCCGTCTTCGCCGCCAACGACGAAATGGCCTTGGGCGCTGCCGAGGCCGTGGCCGGCTCCGGCAAGGACATCATGGTGGTGGGCTTTGACGCCACCGACGACGCCATCGACGCCATCAAGGCCGGCCGTATGGACGCCACCATCGCCCAGCAGCCCGCCCTCATCGGCTCCACCACCGTGGAGCAGGCCGTGAAGCTCATCGGCGGCGAAACCATCCCCACCTCCATTCCCGTAGAAGTGACCCTGATCACCATTGACAACGCATAAGAAAAGGAGCGCGCCATGAGAGTGTTGAACATCGGCTCTTTAAACCTGGATCATGTCTACAATGTCGACCACATCATCACCCCCGGCGAAACGGAAGCCACCGGCGGCCTGAACCTGTACTTGGGCGGCAAGGGGATTAACCAGTCCATCGCCCTGGCCAAGGCGGGTGTCCAGGTCTGCCACGGCGGCCTCATCGGCGACGACGGCCAGCCCTTCCTGGATGCCTGCGAGGAATACGGCGTCAATGCCCGCTATATCCGCAAGATCGAGGAAAAGACCGGCCACACCGTCATTCAGATTGACAAGCATGGCCAGAACAGCATTTTGCTCTACGGCGGCGCCAACCAGTGCCTCACCGAGGGCTATGTGGACGAGGTGCTCGCGGACTTTGCCGCCGGGGATATTCTCCTCCTCCAGAATGAGGTAAATCTCCTGCCCTATATCGTGGACAAGGCATATGAGAAGGGCATGGTCATTGCTCTCAATCCCTCGCCCTACAACGAAAAGCTCGAGAAAGTGGACATGACCAAGATCTCCATCTTCCTCCTCAACGAGGTGGAGGGCGCGCAGATCTCCGGCTCCACCGACCCAAAAGAGATTCTCAAGGTCATGCTGGAGAAGTTCCCCCACGCCCGGATTGTCCTCACCCTGGGCAAGGACGGCGCCATCTACGCCGACAAGGCCGAGACGTACTTCCAGCCCATCTTCCCGGTGACGACCGTGGATACCACCGCGGCGGGAGATACCTTCACCGGCTACTTCCTGGCCGGTCTCACCGAAGGAATGCCCATTCCCGACATCCTGCGCATGAGCGCCAAGGCGTCCTCCATCGCCGTCACCCGCAGCGGCGCCGTGCCCTCCATTCCCTACCGGAAAGAGGTCATGGAAGCACTGCAAGAAGCATAACAAAATCCGGCAGGCCATCTGGTCTGCCGGCTTTTGCGTTCTTGCACAAGTCTTGGATTCTGACTGTAGGGGCGGCCTTCATGGCCGCCCGTACCGCAGTTACGTTCCGCAGAACGTAGCGGACAGCGGCTACACCCGTGCCTCGCAAGTTCTATACCGCTGCCGCGAGCTTCAGTGCCAGCTTGAGGTTGTCCATGCTGTGGTTGGCCTCGCCCAGCTCTGCCACGTCCCATTCCGGGAGATCGAGTACGTCCCCGGTCATCAAAAAGCAGTAGAGCTGGAAGCCGTGGAAGCTGCAAACAGCTTGCACACCGGCCACTTCCATGTCCACGGCCAGGCAGCCCTCGGCCTTCCGGGCTTCCACCTTGGAGCGGGTCTCCCGGTAGATGGCGTCGGTGGTCCAGACCCGCCCGGCGACATAGGGCGCACCCCATTCCTCCAGCAGCGCCGCCACCCGGGGCGCGTTGGGAAGCTTAATATAGGGCGCAGCCGGCGCATAGTGATAGGAAATCCCCTCATCCCGGTAGGCCTCGGTGGGCACTACAAGCTTCCCAAGGGTCGCCTCCCGGTTGAGGCACCCAGCGGAGCCGAACATCACAAAGTGATCTGCCCCGGTGATCCAGTTGGCTTCGCTCACAAAGGTGCCCACCGCCGTGGCGCCGATGGGGGAGAGGAAGATGCCGATTTCCTTTCCCTGAAAAGGGAAGGCATAGATGGGGGTGTTGCCGTTGCAGGCCGGAATCTCGGCGATGCTCCGGCAGGGGAAGGAGGAGAGCACCGCGTCGAAGAGCACATGGGAAAAGGTGATGATGCAGGTGGAAATCAGGTGCTTTTGTGCCCCGTGGATCATCTCCAGGGTGATGACCGGCGGGGAATGGGGATCAAAGGTATCTGGACGCATAAAAACCCTCCTGACACAAGAAATTTGTCCCATAATACCACAGTCTGGGATTTCCCGCAACCATCTTGACAAAGCTGATCTAATCTGTTAGAGTAAATATATAATCTAATTCATTAGAGTGGAGGGGATCCCGTGGAAACACCCAAGGTTTTTGAAAGCGAGTACCGCTTCTGCCTCATTCTCTGGGAGAACGAGCCGGTATCCAGCAGAACGCTGGTGGAGCTGTGCCGGGCAAGGCTTGGCTGGAAGCCCACCACCACCTACACGGTCATCAAGCGGCTGTCGGAGCGGGGAATTTTAAAAAACGACCATTCCGTGGTCACGTCCCTGGTCTCCAAGGAAGCTGTCCAGGCGGCGCAGATGGACGAGCTGGTGGAAAAGACCTTCGAGGGGTCGCTGCCGTCCTTCTTTGCCGCCTTCACCCGGCACCGGGGGCTTTCTCCAGCCGAGATTGACCAGGTGCAGGATATGATCGACCGCTACCGGGAGGAGCATGCCCATGACTGAGCTGTTTTTGAGACTGGCAAACAACAGCATCAACGCCGGATGGCTCATTCTGGCGGTGCTGGTGCTGCGGATCCTCCTTTGCCGGGCGCCCAAGCGGGTGCGGCCATGGCTGTGGGGGCTGGTGGGGCTGCGGCTTTTGGTGCCATTTTCCTGGGAGAGCGCCATGAGCCTCTTGCCCACTGCCGAGACCATCCCCCTGGATATTGCCCAGGCGCCGACGCCTGCCATCCACAGCGGAATCGGCGCGGTCAACGCGCTGGTCAATCCGGTGCTGGAGGCCGGCCTGCAGCCTTCCGTGGGGGAGAGCGCCAACCCGCTGCAAATTCTCCTGCCCGTGCTCACCGCCGTCTGGCTTCTGGGGGTGGCCGCCATGGCAGCCTATGCCTTGGGGAGCTATGTTCACCTGCGGCGCAAGACCGCCACGGCGGTACTGCTGCGGGAAAACCTCTATGAGAGTGAGGCAGTTTCCTCTCCCTTTGTGCTGGGGCTGTTCCGGCCGAAAATCCTCCTGCCCTTCGACCTGGCGGCAGATCAGGCGGAGCTGGTCATCGCCCACGAGCAGGCACACCTCCGCCGCCGGGATCACTGGTGGAAGCCCCTGGGGTATTTGCTCCTGGCGGTATACTGGTTTCAACCCCTTATATGGGTGGCCTACATCCTGTTGTGCCGGGACTTGGAGCTGGCCTGCGACGAAGCGGTGATTGGGAAGCTCTCTCCCGCCCGGCGGGCGGACTATTCCCAGACGCTGCTCCAATGCAGCACCGCCGGGCGCCTTGCCGCCTGCCCGCTGTCCTTTGGCGAGGTGGGCGTCAGAACCCGGGTCAAGGCCGTGCTGTCTTATCGAAAGCCTGCCCTTTGGATTCTGGTGGCGGCGGTGGCGGTCTGCCTGGTGACGGCCATTTGCTTCCTCACCACGCCGCCGTCGCCCCTGGGAAAAATCACGGTTACGGCGGCGGAGGTCTGGAACATCCCGGCGGAACAGGGCTACGACCTCAGTCCCGCGGAGCTTTCCGAGCTGCAAAGCCGCCTGGAAGATCTCGACCTGGGGGGCGTCATGGACAGCTACCAGGGCTTTACGCCCCTTTATACCATGTCCATCACGGACGAGGCAGGGAAGGGCTATACCTTAAGTGTCTTCAACACCGAAGGCACCCACGCCGGGATGCTGGTGGACGGCGTCTATTACCGAATCGAAAGCGAGGCTTTTGTCGATTACCTCATGGGCATGGCCAATGGAGCCAGCCGGACTGAGGTGGAGCGCCAGATGACCTTGAAGGACGTGCGGGCGCTGGCAGAAAAGGGTGAGGCGCTCACCTGGGGAGACCTGGAGGACTTTGCCTATACCGAAACAGGCTCCGGGCTCTACATTCGGATCTTCGAAGTGGAGGGCGGCTATACCCTGGCGGTGGGCGGCGGGCTTCCCAATGCAGAGGATTTGCCCATGTATGCCCATTTCTCCGCCGGGGAGGCGGCGTATATCGACCTGCGTACCGGCGACCTGGAGGCATTTCTGGCGGGCGAACCACCGTATCTTCTCTATCTCTCCCGCGCCGATGTGCAGGTCTTCGACGGCGCCGGCTACGACTTCGGCTATGTGACCACCATCACTGAGCCTGGGGCTTATACCATCGTGGCCGAGGCGCAGGACGCCGAGGGAAACAGCTGGGGCAAGCTCAAGTCCGGCCTGGGCTGGATTGACTTGGATCGGGCGCTGGAGCCGGTGGAAACCCAGCCTCCGGTGACGGTTTCCTATGCCGACCGCGCCCTCCTGGGTACCGGCGCGTATGAGGAGTTTGCGGCTGAGGAATCGGAGTTTACCTCTTACCTGCTGTTCACGCCCCTGGAACCCATTACCGATGTGACCCTATCTCTGGCGAGCTACTTAGGCGCCGAGGAGATGGAGCCACTCAGCGCATGGGACAGCCTCGAAAAGCCGTTGATGGCGGCCGTGGTGTTCTATGGGGATATGACCACCTATGTCCTCTCCTTCACCGACGGCGCGGGGACGGCGCAGCAGTACGCCGTCTCCCTCAGTGGGCGCAATGGCGCGCTGGTGTGGACGCAGCTTCATCCATAGGGGAGCGCTCCGATCTTCGTCCCACGAGAAAACTCCAAAAAAATTGAGAGATACCCTTGCAATTTTTTGTGCATTGCGCTACAATGAAATTACAATCAAAGATTGGTAGCTGTAAGGAAGTGTTTCGCACACGGGCTGCAACTATCACTCGGTTTTACACGAGTGTATCAGATACGAAAGTCTCTGATGCACTTTTTTCATACCGGGTGATCCATCGAAGGAGGAATTTCAATGCAAGTTCTATACAATGGCCGTCTCATTACCCGCGATCCGCTGCAGCCCTATTTTGAGAAGGGCGCCGTGGCCTTCGAGGGCACGAAAATCGTCGAGGTGGGCGAGGAAGCCGCCCTGCTTGCCAAATATCCTGATGCCAAGCGCATCGACGCCAAGGGCGGCGTCATTATGCCTGCCTTCATCAACGCCCATACCCACATCTATTCCGCCCTGGCCAGGGGCCTGAGCATCGTGGGCAACAATCCCACCAACTTCTATGAAGTGCTGGACGGCACCTGGTGGGCCATCGACCGCAAGCTCACCTTGAAGGGTACCAAGGCCTCCGCCGACGCCCTCTACATCGACTGCATCAAGCAGGGTGTCACCACCATTTTCGACCACCACGCCTCCTACTGCGAGATTCCCGGCTCTCTCTTTGAGATTGCCAAGTCTGCCAAGGAGTTCGGCATCCGCTCGTGCCTTTGCTACGAGGTCTCCGACCGGGACGGTGAGGAGAAGTGCCTCCAGGCCATAAAGGAAAACGCCGACTTTATCACCTATTGTGAAGAACAAAACGACCCCATGCTCAAGGCCATGTTCGGCGGCCATGCCCTCTTCACCATTTCGGATAAAACCTTTGACCGGATGGTGGAGGCCAACAACGGCCGCACCGGCTATCACATCCACGTGTCCGAGGGCATGAACGATGTCTACGACAGCCTCTTAAACTATGGCCGCCGCCCGGTGCAGCGCCTCCAGGATCACGGCATTCTCGGCCCCAAGACCATCCTCGGCCACTGCATTCATGTGAACACCGCCGAGATCGAGATCATCAAGGAAACCGACACCATGGTGGTCAACAACCCCGAATCCAACATGGGCAACGCCGTGGGCATCTGCCCGGTGCTGCCACTCTACAAGCATGGTATTCTCCTGGGCATGGGCACCGACGCCTATACCAACGACATGCTCGAATCTCTCAAGGTTGCCCTTTGCTCCCAGCGCTCCAACGCCTGCATGCCCAACGTGGCCTGGTGCGAGGTTACCGATATGCTCTTTAAAAACAACGCCAAGATCGGCGCGCGGTACTTCCCCGACGAGCTGGGCGTCCTCAAGGCCGGCGCCGCCGCCGACATTATCGTCATGGATTATAAGCCCTTCACCCCCTTCTCCGACGCCAACATCGACGGTCACATGATCTTCGGCATGACCGGCCGCCAGTGCCAGACCACCATCGGCAACGGCAAAGTCCTGATGCTCGACCGGGAGCTCCAGGGCATCGACGAGGAGGCCGTCAACGCCCACATTCTCGAGGAAGCTAAGAAGCTCTGGGGCGCCCTCAACCACTGTGAATATTAAGGAGGCAAGAAATCATGAGTGAACGGATGATCCCCATTCCCTTTGCCCAGCTGATGAACTGGCTGGCCACGGAGCTTCAGCGGGAGGGCACCGCCTTCGGTGTCCACCGTCCCTACTTCGCAGGGGAGAAGAAGCTGCCCATCTTCGGCGGGGAGTATATCGAGACGCCCTTTGGCCCCGCCGCCGGCCCCAACACCCAGCTGGCGCAGAACATCATTGCCGCCTACTTTGCCGGCGCGCGATTCTTTGAGCTGAAAACCGTCCAGAAGATGGACGGCGCGGAGCTGGCGGCCTGCGTCAACCGTCCGTGCATCCTGGCCGAGGATGAGTGCTATAACTGCGAGTGGTCCACGGAGCTCTATGTTCCCGAAGCATACGAGGAGTATGTGAAGGCCTGGTTTGCACTGAAGATTCTCGCCAAGGTCTATGGCCTGGGCGATCCCAACGGCTTCGTCTTCAACATGTCCGTGGGCTATGACCTGGCCGGCATCAAGGGCGAGAAGGTCAACAAGTTCATCACCGAAATGATGGATGCCTCCGAAGCGCCCATCTACAGCGAGTGCAAGGCCGTCCTCCGCCGGCTCTATCCCGGCGAGGCCGACTTTATCGACGGCCTGTCCAGCCAGATCTCCAACTCCGTCACCGTCTCCACCCTCCACGGCTGCCCGCCCTCGGAGATCGAGGCCATCGCCTCCTACTTAATTAAGGAAAAGCACCTGCACACCTTCGTCAAATGTAATCCCACCATTCTGGGCTATGAGTCTGCCCGATCCATCCTCGACTCCATGGGCTATGACTATATCCAGTTCGGCGAGTTCCACTTTAACGACGATCTCCAGTATGCCGACGCCATCCCCATGTTCCGCCGCCTGCTGGCGCTGGCGCAGGAGAACGGCCTGGAGTTCGGCCTCAAGCTCTCCAACACCTTCCCTGTGGACGTGAAGCAAAACGAGCTTCCCTCCGAGGAGATGTACATGGCGGGCAAGTCCCTCTTCCCCTTGACCATCGAGATGGCCAACCGCATCGCCAAGGAATTTGACGGCAAGCTGCGATTGAGCTACTCCGGCGGCGCCGACTTCTTTAACATCGATAAGATCTTCTCCTGCCATATCTGGCCCATTACCATGGCCACCACGGAGCTAAAGCCCGGCGGCTATCAGCGCTTCAAGCAGATCGGGGAGAAGCTGGAAAAGCTCCCCTTCAAGCCCTTCACCAAGGTGGATACCGTGGCTCTCTCGGCGCTTGCGCTGGAAGCCCGCCGGGATCCCCTCCACCGGAAGGCCGTCAAGCCCCTGCCCCGGCGGAAGCTCTATGAAAAGGTGCCTCTCTTTGACTGCAACACGGCGCCCTGCAAGGGCGGCTGCCCCATCGGCCAGGATATCCCAGAATATATCGAGCTCTGCCGTCAGGGCGAGTACGAGGCTGCCCTGCGGGTGATTTTGGAGAAGAACCCCCTGCCCTTTATCACCGGCACCATCTGCGCCCACCACTGCATGGACAAGTGCACGAGAAACTTCTACGAGCGCTCCGTGCAGATTCGTGCCACCAAGCTGGTGGCGGCGGAGCGAGGCTATGACGCGGTGCTGCCCACCCTGGTGCCCGCCGCCCCCAAGGCTGGTGTGAAGGTGGCCATCGTCGGCGGCGGCCCCACCGGCATGGCCGCGGCGCACCTCCTGGCGCGGGAGGGCGTGGCCGTCACCCTCTTTGAGAAGGAGGATAAGCTGGGCGGCATCGTCCGCCAGGTGATCCCGGCCTTCCGCATCTCCGACGAGGCCATGGACAAGGACGCCGCCATGCTCTACAAGCTGGGCGTGGACGTCCGCCTCAATACTGTCGCGCCCGCTGTGCCCGAGCTCAAAGCCCAGGGCTATACCCATATCCTCCTGGCCGTGGGCGCCTGGAAGCCCGGCCGTCTCGACATCCCCGGCAATGTCCAGCCGGTCATCGGCTGGCTCAAGGCCATCAAGGGTCTCTCCGGCCTGGAGCTGGGTCACGTGGCCGTGGTGGGCGGCGGCAACACCGCCATGGACGCCGCCCGGGCTGCCCTGCGCGCCGGCGCCAAGTCCTCCACCATTGTCTATCGCCGCACCCGGAAATATATGCCTGCCGACGCCGAGGAGCTGGAGCTGGCCATGGACGACGGCGTTGCCTTCCTGGAGCTGGCCGCGCCGGTGAAGCAGGAAAACGGCAAGCTCCTGTGTAAGAAAATGGTCTTGGGTGAGCCCGACGCCTCCGGCCGCCGCCGCCCGGTGGAAACCGACGAGACCGTGGAGATCGACTGCGACGTGGTCGTCTCCGCCGTGGGCGAGAAGGTGGATCCCGCGGTCTTCGAGGCAGCAGGTGTCCAGCTGGACGCCAAGGGACTGCCCGATCTCAAGACCAATGTGGAGGGCGTCTACACTGCCGGCGACTGCTTCCGCGGCCCCGCCACGGTGGTGGAAGGCATTGCCGACGCCACGGCTTTTGCCGCGGCAGTCCTGGGCGAAGCCCACGAGGCCTATATTCCCGACGCCGCCCACGCCACCCGCGAGGAGGCCATCGGCCGCAAGGGCGTGCTGTGCCTCTCCAGCAAGTGTGAGGGCGACCGGTGCCTGAGCTGCAACGTGGTCTGCCAGTGCTGCGTGGACGTCTGCCCCAACCGCGCCAACATCGCCATTGCCTTGCCCGACGGGCGGCACCAGATCCTCCATGTGGATCAGATGTGCAACGAGTGCGGCAACTGCCTGGTCTTCTGCCCCTATGATTCCAAGCCCTACAAGGAGAAGTTCACCCTCTTCCACGACCGGGCTGGCTTCGAGGAATCCACCGAGAACACCGGCTTCCTGCCCCAGGGCGGCGAGAAGGTGCTCGTGCGCGTCAACGGTGCCGTCTCCGAAGTGGATCTGAGCAAGCCCAACGACCTCGACCCGGCGGTGGAGACCATGATCCTCACGGTGCTCCACAACTACGCCTACCTGATTGGATAACATAAGGCTCCCCTGCGAAGGGGAGCTGGCAGGCCGAAGGCCTGACTGAGGGGTTGCAGGCCGGCAGTGATCGCGAACTCTGATCCCCTCCGGTATGCTTCGCATACCACCTCCCCTTGGGCACCAAGGGGAGGCGCAGCAGTGTACCTGAAGCCCATAACATAAAAAACCCGCCGGTGAAGCCACCGGCGGGTTACATTTGTCCATATAACAAGAAAAAGGTTCCCCACTTCGGCCGTGCGAACCCAATTATAACCTGCACAAAAAGGCAGGTGGGTTGCCGCTCGCTGCGTTCACTGCTCCCAGCGTCCACCGCCAGTCAAAGCTGGGGCGGGAGGTCTGCAATCCCGCAGAGAAGTCGAGCATCCCTTAGAAAAAATGTGGGTTTAAGTGGGCCCGTCACGCACCAAGCAGGGAATCTCTTTTATCGTGTTTATTCTTCTTCCGTGTCGTCGTCGCGGTAGAGCTCATCCATCATGACCTGATAGACGTGCTCCAGTTCCTGTTCATCTTCGATGGCGCAGAGGATTTCCTCGCCGTTTTCCTCGGTGACCTTGAGGATGGTGACCTCCAGATCCTCCTGGGAATCGTCGTCCTCGGCGGGAACCAATGCATAGTATTCGCTGCCGTCCACTTCTAGAACCGACAATACCTCCAGCACGTATTCCACGCCGTCCTCATCGGTGATGGTGATGATATCGTCGCCAAATTGATCGCTCATGGGAACCTCCGATGTCTTAGGTTACCTTCATTTTAACCTGATCGCGAGGGAAAATCAAGAGGAATTTGTGCCTTCTGCTGAAAGCGGCTTCGACGGCCTCTCAGGAGCAAAAATCTTCCATGGCCTTTGTCACATCCTGCTGCGTCTGAAGCGGCAGTCCCTGACGCAGCAGCGCCTGGTCGTGGGGCGGCAGGGAGTCAAGGGGCGTGTCGGTTACGGTCCAGCTTTTCGTGTCCTCGTGGTAGAGCGCTACGAAGCCGCCGGACTCCGTGAGCAGGTACGGCGCCAGCAGCGCCAGGGACAAAAGTGCCGCGAGACTGGTTTTCCAGCTTTTTTTCATTTCAATCACCAGAGATAGCATGGCGCATTTTTCGAAAAATAACCGCAACGGCGCCGCGCTGGCGAAAAAATGCAGATGAAAAAGGATATGGATATTGGGGCAATGATGTGCTATAATACAGGGAATACTATGGGTATCTATGCAAACGAAGCAAATGTCCGATCCACGGAGGTGTAACTATGGCCAAACGGCAAAAACGGCAGGCACAGCCCCAGGAGCGCTCCCGCGCCAGAAGGGTTTGGGGCTGGATCGGAAAGATCTTCGGAACGCTTCTGCTCACGGGCTTCCTGGCACTATTGATCTTCGCCTGCATCTTTGCAATGTATATTAAGAACGACCTCTCCAACCAGGTGGACTTCTCCATTGAGAGCTTTGCTCTGGATCAGTCTTCGGTGATCTACTATCAGGACCGCGAGACAGGGGAGTGGAAGGAGCTCAAAAAGCTCTACGAGAGTGAGAACCGCATCTGGGTGGGGCTGGAGGACATCCCCGAGAACCTCAAAAACGCCTGTATTGCCATTGAGGATAAGCGGTTTTACGAGCACGACGGCGTGGACTGGCTGCGCACCATCAAGGCCAGTCTCAACATGTTCTTCGGCGGCAAGACCACCTACGGCGCATCCACCATCACCCAGCAGCTCATCAAAAACCGCACCCATGAAGACGAGGTGACGGTGCGCCGGAAGCTGGTGGAGATTTTCCGCGCCCTGGAGTACGAAAAGCGCTACACGAAGGATCAAATCTTGGAATTTTACCTCAACATCATCCCCCTGGGCGAGGGCTGCTACGGCGTCCAGGCCGCCTCGGAGGTCTACTTCGGCAAGGACGTGGAGGATCTCACCCTGGCTGAGTGTGCTTCCCTCATCGGCATTACCAACAACCCCTCCCGGTATGATCCCTATCTCAACCTCGAGGAGAACAAGGAGCGCCAGGAGCTGATCCTGGGCGAAATGCTCGACCAGGGCTATATCAGCGAGACGGAGTACGACCAGGCCGTGGCGCAGGAGCTGGTGCTCAGCAACCGCTCCGGCGAGGACGACGGCTCCGGCAACTACTTCACCTACTTTGAAGATCAGGTCATCAACGAGGTGGTCAACGACCTCATGGAGATCACCGGCGATGAATACTCCATCGCCTTGAAGATGCTCCAAACCGGCGGCTATAAGATCTACTGCACCATCGACCCGGAGGTGCAAGCCCAGGTGGATAAGGTCTACGAGGATCTTTCCAACATCCCCGAGACGGCCAGCAGCCAGCAGCTTCAGTCTGCCATCGTGGTCACCGACAACAAGACCGGCGACATTGTGGCCATGGCCGGCGGCGTGGGGGAGAAGGTGGGCAGCCTCATTTTAAACCGCGCCACCCAGAGCTATCTCTCCCCCGGCTCCATCATCAAGCCCGTGTCGGTCTTTGCACCCGCCATGGAGCTGGGGCTCATCACGCCCTCCTCGGTCTATGACGATACGCCCTATCAGTTCACCAATACGGCGGCCTGGCCGAAGAATTCCGACTCCACCTATCGCGGCCTCGTCTCCATCAACGATGCCATGCGCCTCTCCCTCAACACCGTGGCGGTGAAGCTGGTGGCGGAGATGGGCGCGGAGACGGCCTTCAACTTTGCCCGGGACAAGATGGGGCTTACCAGCCTGGTCTCGGAGTATGTGACTTCCAGCGGTACGGTACTCTCGGATATTGACCTGGCGCCCATGGCTATGGGCGGCCTCACCAAGGGCGTCACCGTCCGAGACATGGCCGAGGCCTATACCACCTTCCCCAACAACGGCCTTTACCGCGAGGGAAGAACCTATACCCGTGTGCTCGATTCCAATGGCAAGGTGGTCTTGGACAACACCCAGGACTCCTGGATGGCCATGAGCCAGAAGACGGCCTGGTATTCCACCTATATGATGGAGAATACCGTCGAAACCGGCACCGGCACCGGTGCCCAGCTGGAGAACATGGCCGTGGCCGGCAAGACCGGCACCACCACCAGCGACTATGACCGCTGGTTTGCCGGCTACACGCCTTACTATACGGCGGTGGTCTGGTGCGGCTATGACGATCCCGAGGAGGTTGTCCTCACCGACACCACCGAGAACCCCGCCGTAAGCCTCTGGCAGAAGGTCATGGCCGGCATCCATGAAGACCTGCCCAACGCCGAATTTGAAAAGCCCACCGATGTGGTCACCGTGGAGTACTGCCGCGACAGCGGCCTCCTGGCCACCGATGCATGCCGCAAGGATCCCCGGGGCGACCGCATTGTGAGCGGGGAGCTCTATCTCGAGGACGTGCCTACGGCCAGCTGCAACGTCCATGCCATGGTGGATATCTGCGGCGCGTCGGATCACGTGGCCAATGAGTACTGCGCCCAGGTGCCCGGAAACTATATCTACCAGGTGGGTCTCATGGACATCGAGCGCGGTTTCCCCACGGCGGGCATTGTGGTGGAGGATCAGCCCTACGTCTATTCCTCCCGCCCCCTGCCGGTGGGACTTTATGAGCCGGTGAGCCCGGTGGTGGATGCCATCAACCTGGAGTGCTATATTCACTCTGAGGACGACCTCCCCAAGGAAGAGGAGGAGGAAGAGAATGAGGACGAGGAGCAGGGCACCAGTGTTGACCTGGAGGAGCTTCTCAACGGCCTCGGTACCCACAGCAGCGATTGACGGAACAGGAGTAGCATATGTGGATTGCAGATCAATGGAAGGACTATGAGGTCATCGACACCTCGGGCGGCGAAAAGCTGGAGCGGTGGGGGAAGTACACACTGGTGCGCCCCGATCCTCAGGTTATTTGGAACACGCCCCGCACCGACCGGCGCTGGAAGAGCTACGACGGGCGCTATGCACGCTCGGCCTCCGGCGGCGGCAAATGGTCGGAAAACCGCCTGCCTGAGCACTGGCAGGTGTGCTATGGCGACCTCACCTTCCAGGTCAAACCCATGAACTTTAAACATACGGGCATTTTCCCCGAACAGGCCGTGAACTGGGACTTTGAGATGGAAAAGATCCGGGGCGCCGGGCGGCACGTGTCGGTGCTCAACCTCTTTGCCTATACCGGCGGCGCCACCTTGGCTGCTGCGGCGGCGGGCGCGTCGGTGTGCCACGTGGACGCAGCCAGGGGCATGGTGGCCTGGGCGCGGGAAAACGCCAAGGCCTCCGGCCTCGCGGAAGCGCCCATCCGCTGGATCGTGGACGACTGTGCCAAGTTTGTGGAGCGGGAGATCAAGCGCGGCAGGCGCTACGACGCCATCATCATGGATCCGCCCTCTTATGGCCGAGGCCCCTCGGGGGAGATCTGGAAGCTGGAAAAGGATTTGTACCCCTTCCTGGAGCTGGTGGTGGGGGTGCTGTCGGAGGATCCCCTCTTTGTACTCATCAACTCCTATACCACCGGCCTGGCGCCCTCGGTGCTGGGATATCTCCTGGGCACTCTGGTGAGCAAGAAATACGGCGGCCAGATCGCCTGCGACGAGCTGGGGCTGCCGGTGACGGCCAGCGGCCTCAACCTGCCCTGCGGCAGCACCGGCCGGTGGTTTCGCTGAAGGCGAAAGGAAAACCTATGGAACAAACGGCAATTGTGGTCGATCAACTGACCTATGACTATCCCGGCACTGAGGAAACCAGTCCCGTGCAAGTGTTCGAGGGGCTGGATCTCACCATTGAAGCGGGGAGCTTTGTGGCGGTGCTGGGGCACAACGGCTGCGGGAAATCCACCCTGGCCAAGCATTTTAACGCCATTCTCCTGCCCACCGGGGGCAGCGTCCATGTCTACGGCATGGACACCCGGGACGAGGCGCTGCTGCTCAAGATCCGCCAGCAGGTGGGGATGGTGTTCCAGAATCCCGACAATCAGATCGTCTCCAACGTGGTGGAGGAGGACGTGGCCTTTGCCCCGGAAAACCTGGGCGTCCCGCCCGAGGAGATCCGCACCCGGGTGGACGAGGCCTTGAAGCTGGTGGGCATGTTTCAGTACCGGGAGCACGCGCCCCATATGCTCTCCGGCGGCCAGAAGCAGCGAATCGCCATCGCCGGCGTCATCGCCATGCGTCCCAAGTGTATCGTCCTGGACGAGCCCACGGCCATGCTGGATCCCCAGGGCAGACGCGAGGTGCTGGCCACCATTCGCCGCCTCAACCGGGAAAACCACATCACCGCCGTGCTCATCACCCACCATATGCCCGAGGCCGTGCTGGCCGACCGGGTGGTGGTCATGACCGACGGCGGCATTTTGACCGACGGCACGCCCAAGGAGGTCTTCACCCAGGTGGAGCTCCTCCGGGCGGCGGGACTCACGGTGCCGGAGACCACCATGCTTTTATATGAGCTCCGTCAGGCGGGCTTCGACCTGCCGCTGGACGCTCTTTCCGTGGAGGAATGTGCGCAGACACTTCGTGATTTCCTCACGAAGGCCTGACCATACATTTGTGGAGGAATTACCTTGACGCCAATCCTAGAGACGAGAGATCTCACCCATACCTACGGGGTGGGGACGCCTTTTGAAAGCGATGCCATTCAGCAGGTGAATCTCACCTTTTCGCGGGGCGAATTTGTGGGCATCATCGGCCACACCGGTTCCGGCAAATCCACCCTCATTCAGCATCTCAACGGCCTTCTAAAGCCCACCTCCGGCGATGTCCTTCTGGACGGCCGCAGCATCTGGAGCGATAAAAAATTCACCCGGGAGACCCGCTTCCGGGTGGGACTGGTGTTCCAGTACCCCGAGTATCAGCTCTTTGAGGAGACGGTCTATCAGGACATCGCCTTTGGCCCGAAAAATATGGGACTTACCAAGGACGAAATCGACCGGCGGGTGCGTGAGGCGGCCGGCTTCGTGGGAATCCCGGAGGAAAACCTTCAGAAGTCGCCCTTTGAACTCTCCGGCGGTCAGAAGCGCCGGGTGGCCATCGCCGGTGTCATCGCCATGGAGCCGGATGTTTTAATTCTCGATGAGCCCACCGCCGGCCTCGACCCGGTGGGGCGCGAGGGAATCCTCTCCAACATCCGCGCCTACCAGGCCGCCAAAAACGCCACGGTCATTATGGTCAGCCACAGCATGGAGGAGATCGCCTCCAATGTAAGCCGCCTCATCGTCATGAACCACGGCAAGGTGGCCATGACCGGCGCCCCCCGGGAGGTATTTGCCCGCGCCAAGGAGCTCATCTCCATGGGATTGGACATTCCCCAGATCACCCAGGTGTTTTTGCGCCTGCGAGACATGGGCGTGGGCGTGGATACCTCGGTTTACACCGTGGAGCAGGCGCTTGAATCCCTGAAGAAACTGAGGGGAGGGAAGCTCCATGCTTAAGGACATCACCCTGGGGCAGTTTTTCCCGGGAAATACCATTGTCCACCGGCTGGATCCCCGCACCAAGCTCATCCTGGTCATCGTCTATATCGTGGCGCTCTTCAGCGCCGAGGGCGTGGTGACCTACGCCTTGGTCTTTGCCGCGCTGGCCGCGGTGGTGGCGCTCTCCAAGATCAAGCTCAAGGTGATTTTGAAGAGCATGAAGCCGCTGCTCTTTATCATTTTGCTCACCGGCCTGCTCAACCTCTTCTATACCCAGGGGACGCCCCTGGTGTCCTTCTGGATCTTCACCATCACCCGGGAGGGCATTTTCAACGCCTTATTTATGGTGCTGCGAATCGCCATGCTTCTGGCTGGCACCTTTATGCTCACCTATACCACCTCGCCCATCTCCCTTACCGATGGGCTGGAGAAGCTCCTGAACCCCTTGAAGAAGATCAAGGTGCCGGTGCATGAGCTCTCCATGATGATGTGCATTGCCCTGCGCTTCATCCCCACCCTCATTGAAGAGACCGACAAGATCATCAACGCCCAGAAGGCGCGGGGCGCTGACTTTGAAACCGGCAGCATCATCCGCCGCGCCAAAGCCCTCATCCCCATTCTGGTGCCGCTGTTCATCAGCTCCTTCCGCCGCGCCGACGAACTGGCCGTGGCCATGGAGTGCCGCTGCTACCACGGCGGCGAGGGCAGAACCCGCCTCAAGGAGCTTCACTACCAGCCCAGGGACTACCTAGCCCTCACAGAGGGACTGGTGCTGGCGGTGGTTGTGATCGTGCTGGCGCAATTTGGCCTGTGACGGAGGAACCGTATGCGCAATCTCGCCCTATTTCTCACCTATGTGGGCACCGCCTACCACGGCTGGCAGGTGCAGAAGAATGAAGTCACCGTGGCCGAAACCCTGGAGCAGGCCGCTGCCGCGGTGGTGGGGCATTCGGTGAAGTTCACCGGATGCGGCCGCACCGACGCCGGCGTCCATGCCAGGCGGTATGTGGCAAACTTTTTCACCTCCTCCACCATCCCCGTGGATCGGCTGCCCTATGCCCTCAATACGCATTTGCCCGAGGATATCGTGGTCACCGGCGCCCGGGAGGTGCCCGAGAGCTTCAACGCCATCGGCTCGTGCGTGCGCAAGGAGTATACGTATCTCATCTATAACTCCCGGATCCGGGATCCTTTTTATGTAAACCGTGCCTGGTTCTATCCCCGCCATCTGGACGAGGGGATCATGCAGCAGGCGGCCAGCCAGTTTGTGGGCACCCACGACTTTGCCGCGGTGCGCTCCCTGGGCACGCCGGTGCGCTCCACGGTGCGCACGGTCTATTATTACGAAGTGGAGCGGGAGGGCGACCTCATCCGGCTGCGGGTGTGCGCCAACGGCTTCCTCTATAATATGGCGCGCGCCATGGCCGGTACGGTGGTCTATGCCGCCGAGGGGAAGATTGCGCCCGACGCCATCGGCGCGCTGCTGAAATCCGGCAACCGCACCGCCGCAGGCCCCACGGTGCCGCCGGGCGGACTGTATCTCACCAGACTGTGGTATGACGATGGGAAGGTGTCGTTCCATGTGGAATAAGCTGGTAGACGCGCAAGAGCACCCGAAGAAGAAAAACCTGGTGCGCCGCATCGTGGTATTTGTGGTCATTGTGGCGGCGGTGTGCTCGGCGGTGGGACTCATCTTGTTCCAGGAGTCGCTGAACTTTGACGCACTGCGCCGGTGGTTCAAGTATTTCAACATCCGCGACGATGGCGACTACGGAATCTATTCCTTTGATTCCCACAACTCCAACCGCTACGGTGCCGCCGGAAGCGGCCTGGCTGTGGCCTCGGTGGGCGGCCTCATCTACTACCAGGACAACGGCGCCGAGCGCTTCTCCATGCAGTCCCAGCTGGAGCTGCCCCAGCTCATCACCCGGGGAAAGTATATGCTGGCCTACGACGTGGGCGGTACCAAGCTCCTGTTGGCCAATACCAGCGGGTCGCTGCTGGAGCTCTCGGCGGACAAGGCGGTGCTGGACGCCGACCTCTCCTCCTCGGGCGCCTTCTGCTACTCCAGCTCCTCCAGCGGCTATAAGTCCGTGCTCACGGTCTACAACAGCCGCCAGGAGCTCGCCTACCGCTGGCTTTCCTCCACCACGTATCTCCCGGTCTGCGCCATCTCCGAGAAGGGTACAATGCTTGCAGCGGTGGGGCTGGGTGCCACTGGAGGCGCCTATGAGAGCAGCGTCTCCTTTTTCCGCACCGACGCCAATGAAATTCAGAACACCGTATCCCTGGGCAACGAGCTCATCTACGATTTGGACTTTCTCAACAATGACACGGTGATTGCCGTGGGGGAACATACGGTACAGATTGTGAAGAGCGACGGCACGGTGGTGGGGCAGTACGCCTATGAGGAGCCCTACCTCAAGACCTACCGCCTGGAGGGCGACGGATTTCTCGCCCTGGTGGTGAATATGTATAAGGCAGGCAACCGCAACAGTCTCATCACCGTGGACGATTCGGGTGAGGAAATTGCCTCGCTTTACCTGGGCAAGGAGGTGCTGGACATCTCGGCCAGCGGCAATTATCTGGCGGTTTTGACGCCGGACGCCCTCACCATTTATACCAGTTCTCTCCATGTCTACGCCGAGACTGTGGACATCGGCTCGGCCACCTCAGTTTTGATGCGAGAGGATGGCTCGGCGGTGCTCATCGGCGGCGGTGCAGGCAAACTGTACCTCCCTTGAAACTTTTTCCCCTTGCTTTCCCATCAAAGTGTGCTATACTGGCACTAATCGGGAGGATCGGCCGAATTTGACCGTTCCGCCCCCTGCAATCCTGATCGAAGGAGATTATTGCATGCATCCCACCTTATGTTCCAGATGTAAGAAGAATATTGCGGTGATTTTTATCACGAAAATAGAAGCGGGGAAGACCGTCAGCGACGGACTTTGCCTCAAGTGCGCCAAGGAGATGGGTCTCAAGCCTGTGGACGATATCATGAAGCGCATGGGCATTTCCGAGGACGACCTGGACGGCATCAACAACGAAATGACCGAGGCCTTCCAGGGCATGGAGTCCATGATGGCCACCGAGCAGCCCCAGGACGAAAACGACGATCCCGAGGAGATCGAGAGCCAGACGGCCACCTTCCCCTTCCTCAACAAGCTCTTCGGCGGCGAGCGCCAGGAGGAAACCCCGGCGGAGGCGCCGGGCAATCCCCGCGGCGGCGAGCCGGAGAAGCACGAGCGAAGCCCCAAGCAGAAAAAGCATAAATTCCTGGATACCTACTGCCTCAACCTCACCCAGAAGGCGAGAGCCGGCGGCCTCGATCGGGTCGTTGGGCGCGAGGTGGAGACGGAGCGGGTGATTCAGATCCTCAACCGCCGCCAGAAGAACAACCCCTGCCTCATCGGCGAGCCCGGCGTAGGCAAGACGGCCATTGCCGAGGGACTTGCCCAGCGTATTGTCAACGGAGATGTGCCCTATAAGCTCCAGGACAAGGAGGTGTACCTCCTGGATCTCACCTCACTGGTGGCAGGCACCCAGTTCCGCGGCCAGTTTGAAAGCCGCATGAAGGGACTCATCGAGGAGATCAAGAAGCTGGGCAATATCATTTTGGTCATCGACGAGGTGCACAACCTGGTGGGCGCCGGCGATGCCGAGGGCAGCATGAATGCCGCCAATATCCTAAAGCCCGCCCTTTCCCGGGGTGAGATTCAGGTCATTGGCGCTACCACCTTCAATGAGTACCGCAAGTACATTGAAAAGGATTCGGCCTTGGAGCGGCGCTTCCAGCCCGTCACGGTGAACGAGCCTACCATCGAGGAGGCCGTGGATATCATCCGCGGAATTGCCCATTACTATGAGGAATTCCACGGCGTGGTGGTCTCGCCGGAGATTGCCCGGCAGGCCGTGGTGCTCTCGGAGCGGTATATCACCGACCGCTTCCTGCCCGACAAGGCCATTGACCTCCTGGACGAGGCCTGCTCGGACGTCAATTTGAAGAATAAAAATATCAGCAAACTCATGCGGCTCAAGAAGGAGCACGCCGATCTCGATTTGGAGCTTTCCATGCTCACCGAGAAGGCTGAGGAGGCCGACTATGAGCGCATGGCTGCCATCCGCAGCCGGAATCTCCAGCTGGATAAGGAGATCGCCCTGCTGGAGGAGGAACCCAAGCCTGCCCTCACCGTGGAAAATCTGGCGCGGATCATCGAGCTTTGGACGAAGATCCCGGCCAGTAAGATCAAGGCGCAGGAGTATGACCAGCTGCGGGAGCTGGAGACGCGGCTGAAAAAGCGGATCATCGGCCAGGACGAGGCCATTTCCGCCGTGGCCGCCGCCATCCGCCGCGGCCGGGTGGGCATCAGCCCCAAGAAGCGGCCGGTGAGCTTCATCTTTGTCGGCCCCACGGGCGTGGGCAAGACGGAGCTGGTCAAGTGCCTGGCCGACGATCTCTTCGACTCGGTGGAGACGCTCATCCGCCTGGATATGTCGGAGTATATGGAGAAACACTCGGTCTCCAAGCTCATCGGCTCGCCCCCTGGCTATGTGGGCTATGACGAGGCTGGACAGCTCACCGAGAAGATTCGCCGCAAGCCCTACTCGGTCATCCTCTTTGACGAGCTGGAGAAGGCGCATCCCGACGTACTCAATATTCTGCTCCAGATCCTGGACGACGGCAGAATCACCGACGCCCAGGGCAGAGTGGTGAATTTTGAGAACACCATCATCATCATGACCTCCAACGCCGGCTCCGACCGCAAGGAGAGCTCCGTGGGCTTTGGCCGCACCCTCTCCGAGCAGAACAAGGAGAAGACCATGAAGGCGCTCCAGGCGTTCCTCCGCCCGGAGTTCATCAACCGGGTGGACGAGGTGGTCACGTTCCACAATCTCACCGAGGAGAACTTCCGCGACATCGCCGCCATCATGCTTGGCGAGCTCAAAACCTCCCTGGATGGCCGGGGCATTGCGCTCAGCTGGGACGAGAGCCTGGTGGATTTCTTGGTGAAGGAGGCCTATTCCATCACCTACGGCGCCCGGAACCTCCGCCGCACCATTCAGAAGCACGTGGAGGATCCCATCGCCGAGAAGATCATCGACAGCTGCTTCGAGCCCATCCGCGCGATTTCCCTCACCGCCCAGGACGGCGCCGTAAAGCTGGAGACAAAATAATGGAGATTCAAAAAGTCGAGATACGGGAAGTATCTCGACTTTTTTTGCCTGTGTTTCAGGGCGAACTTGAATCCTGCCCTTGCAGCGTCTCCAGAAATACCTCCGCCGCCTTGGAAAACATCCGCGATTTTTTCCACACCAGATACATGCCCAGCTCAAACCGGGGTGTGAGAGGCCGAAAGCAGAGATTGGTCTCGGCTGTGTTTACCAGCTGATCTAGAGTAAAGGCGTAGCCCATCCCCTCGTCTACCATCAGCGAAGCGTTATAGATGAGGTTGTAGGTGGCAACGGTGTGGAGCTCGGTGGGATCCTTCCCAAGCCAGCGGTATAAGCCGCTTTTGTTGTCCACCTGCCGGGAGAGAATCAGGGGCTTGTCCCATAGATCCCGGGGCGTAATGGCCGGCAGCGCGGCCAGGGGGCTGTCCCGCCGCATCAGGATTCCCCAGGTATCTTTTTTGGATAGCTCCAGGTAGCGGTACTTGGTCTTGTCGATGTCTCCCAGGAGCATGCCAAAATCCAGCAATCCCTGATCCAGCCGTTCGCATACATCTCCTGCGTCCCCGCTGACGATGTGCAGCCGGATGCCGCCGTAGCGCGCTTGCAGCTGCTTGGTGGCCTTGAGAAGCTGACGTACTCCCTCTGTCTCGCCGGTACCGATGTAGATGTCTCCGCTGATGGTATCGCTGGGCTGCGTCAGCTCCTGCTCCGTCCGATCCACCAGGAGAAGAATTTCCTCCGCCCGCTTGCGCAGCAGCATCCCTTCCTCCGTAAGGGTGATTTTTCGATTGCCTCGGATCATCAGCTGCTTGCCTAGCTCTTCCTCCAGCTCCCGCAGCTGCCGAGAGAGGGTGGGCTGGGTTAAGTGCAGGGACTGTGCCGCCGCCGAGATATTCTGCTCCCGCGCTACGGCCAAAAAATACTGCAATACGCGCAATTCCATGGCGCTTCACCTCCGGATACTTCGATGATACCATGGATTAGGCATAGATTTCAAGCATGGTAGAATATTCGCTATAGGTATTTGCGATTACACTCCGGCGATGCTACAATCAAATCAAATAAATATAAGGAGAGAACAATGGATTTACAGGAATTTTTGGAGCATCTGAACCGCGGCGAACGGGTGCTTGGCGGCAGCGAGGTGCACCAGTATATGCACATCGCAAGCCAGGAGGCGCTGAAAATCACGGCGGAGATCAATGGAAGGTACCATACGCCTGCGGAGCTGCGCGCGCTGTTCTCACGGCTCATAGGCCAGCCGGTGGACGAGAGCTTTGGGCTGTTTCCGCCCTTTTATACCGACTGCGGGAAAAACATCCACATCGGGAAGAACATCTTTCTCAATATGGGCTGCAAGTTCCAAGATCAGGGCGGTATTTATATTGGCGACGGCACGCTGATCGGCCACAATGTGGTGCTGGCCACGCTCAACCATGCCATGGCGCCAGAGCACCGCAGCGATATGCTCCCTGCTCCCATCCATATCGGAAGGAATGTCTGGATTGGCGCCAATGCCACCATTTTGCCGGGCGTCACCATCGGCGACGGCGCTGTGGTTGCAGCGGGGGCAGTGGTGACCAAGGATGTACCCGCTCTGACGGTGGTGGGCGGTGTGCCCGCAAAGGTGCTGCGCCATATCCGGGAGGGGGAAACACTATGAACAACATGGCATTTGCGTGCACCGGTCGCGGGATGCCGGCAAGCGCAAGGCGGAAGGCGATCCAGCGCATCTTCTGCCTTTTCCTACTTGCACTGAGTCTGACAGGCTGCGCTTCCCAAGTGGAGCAGCCGGAGGCGGCCGCGCCCACGGAAGAGGCCGACAACGTGCAGGCGGAAAACCAACAGACGCCCCAGCCGCCTGTAGAAGAGCGCCCTGTGGAAACTCCACAAATTAAGGAGGAGGAACCCATCTTGAAGATCACCGTTGGCGAATATGAATGGACGGCCACCTTTGCGGACAACTGCGCTGCCGAGGAATTCCAGCAACTGCTCGCCCAAGGAGCCATCAGCGTGGAGATGGAGGACTACGGCGGATTTGAAAAGGTGGGTGCACTGGGCACAACACTGACCCGTGACGACCAGCAGATCACCACCGAGCCTGGGGATATTATTCTCTACCAAGGCAATCAGATCACCATTTACTACGGCACCAACACCTGGAGCTTTACCAAACTCGCCCACATTGACGATCCCACCGACCTGCAGGAAAAGCTGGGGGAGGGGACAGTGGAGGCGGTCTTTTCTCTGGAATAAGAGAGAACCCCATTGCTTGGAACGCAAGGCTTGCATTCCGAGCAATGGGGTATTGCTTTTCTCTGGCCAGATGTGGTCACAAGATGCTGATGATAAGCCACACGATGCTGGTAACGCCTGCGCCGCAGGCTGCCCAGGTGAGCTTTTCCCGCCAGCGCTGCCAGGGAGTCCGCTCCCGGGCGCAGGCCTGGCGCGCCTGGGTGAGCAGCGCCTCCTCGCTGACGCCGCCCTGGGAGAGCACCCCGTCCTTTACAAGAAATATGGCCTGCTCGAACATGGCCGGGTCGCCGCCCTTGACGACAACCACCTGCCTGGTAATCCCCTTGACCATGGTACGCCTCCTTGTTGGTAGTTCCTTCCTAGTATGGCCAGGGGAAAGGGAAATTATTCTGCCAGGGGCGCCTGGATGGAATCGTCGTGATCGATCCACTCCTGGACGGGAACGACGGTGTACTCCGTCTCAGTGCGGCGGATGACCACCCGCTCGAGCCCGGCGTTGATGATGGTACGGCGGCACATGGAGCAGGAGGTGGCGTCGGGGAGGAGCTTGCCGGTGGCAGCGTCCCGCCCCACCAGGTAAAGGGTGCCGCCGATGCACTCGTTGCGGGAGGCGGAGATGATGGCGTTGGCCTCGGCGTGGACGCTGCGGCAGAGCTCATACCGCTCGCCCCGGGGCACCTGCATCTGCTCCCGGACGCAGTAGCCCAGCTCACAGCAGTTGGCGCGGCCGCGGGGCGCGCCGTTGTAGCCGGTGGCCACGATCTCGTCATTGCGCACGATGATGGCGCCGTACCACCGCCGAAGGCAGGTGGAGCGCTCGAGCACCGTCTGGGCGATGTCCAGGTAGTAGTTTTCCTTGTCAATTCTCTGCATAGTCTCGCCTCCTAATTTTTAATATCATATCATCTCCAGGGATTCTCGACAAGAGGCGACGGAAAAAAACTCCGCCCAGCGGTCAAACTGGACAAATTCCTCTTGACATTTGCCGGAGACTTGCATATACTAAGGGAGCAAACCATGATTTTCAGAAAGGAGGGCGCACAAGATGACCAAGATGAGAGTTTCCGTTCGTTTCACCGTTGGCAGGGGGGCATTGCGTGCGCTCTTGGATTAGTCTTGCGCTGATTCATGGGTCTATGGCGTAGATGCGTCCCGGTAGGGGCGCTTTTTTTGCGCCCATGGGAAGAAAGAGAGGTAACACGTGGATAAGACGCAATGGAAGCTGCCCCGCCGGGAGAAGGCGGCGCTCATCTGGCGGTTTCTCAAGCCCGTGGTGGGCTTTTTTGTGGCGGCGCTGCTCAGCGCCTGCCTGAGTATGGCTTTTAACGCCTTGACGCCTCAGATCGTCAAGGTCACTGTGGACAATATCCTCGGCAGCAAGGCGCCCGAGGCCACGGATTTCTTTACGCGGCTTCTGCCCCTGGAGCAGCTGCGGAAAAATCCTGCCCAGTCCCTTCTGTACGCGGCGCTGGCTGTGATGGCTGTGGCGGTACTCCGGGGCGTGTGCAGCTTCGGCCAGCGCTATTACCTGGGACGCGGTTCTGAGGGCTTTGTCAAGGGCATCCGCGACGGCCTCTTCGGCCACATCCAGTGCCTGAGCTTCGCCTGGCACAAGGCGCACTCCACCGGCGATATGATTCAGCGCTGCACCTCCGATGTGGATGTGATTCGCAGCTTTGTCTGCAACCAGCTGGTGGAGGTGGTGCGGACGGTCTTTTTGATCGTGCTCTACCTCACCATCATGTTCTCCATGAACGTGCGGCTCTCCCTCATCTCCCTGGCCTTTATCCCCATTGTGGGGCTCTCCTCCGGGGTCTTCTACCGCAAGATCTCCAGCCGCTTCCAGGCGGCGGACGAGGCCGAGGGCGAGCTCACCACCTGCGCCCAGGAAAACCTCACCGGCGTGCGGGTGGTGCGGGCATTTGGCCGGGAGAAGTTTGAAGTAGACCGCTTTAACGAAAAAAATCAGCGGTTTTCCACCTTGTGGATCAAGCTCGGAAAGCTCCTCTCCATCTATTGGGCGTCGGGCACCTTCCTCACGTGCCTCCAGGTCATGGTCATCATCCTGGTGGGTACCGTGGAGGCCGTGCACGGCGAGATGACCCTGGGCGCCTTCTTGGCTTTCGTCACCTATAACGAGTCCCTGGCCTGGCCGGTGCGATCCTTGGGCAGGGTGCTCTCGGATATGAGCAAGTCCGGCGTCTCCCTCGACCGGGTGGGCTATATTCTCAAGGCGCCCGAGGAGGTAGATGCCCCTGAGGCCGAGAATGCCTCCTGCGACGGAGACATCGTCTTTGACCATGTGACCTTTGGCTACGAGGGGCAGGAAGTCTTAAAGGATCTCTCCTTCACCGTGCCCCGGGGCACCACCCTGGGTATTCTGGGTGGCACCGGCTCGGGCAAGAGCACCCTGGTGCATCTCCTCGACCGGCTCTATGACCTGGGCGAGGGGCAGGGGAAGATCACCATCGGCGGCCGGGATATCCGCACCATCCGCCGGGACTGCCTGCGCCGGCAGATTGGCCTGGTGCTCCAGGAGCCCTTCCTCTTCTCCAAGACCATCGGCGAGAACATCGCCGCCACGGCGCCGGAGGCGTCCACCCAGGAGCTTCGCCGTGCCGCGGCCATTGCCTGCGTGGACGAGGCCATCACCGAATTCCCCGACGGCTACGATACTCTGGTGGGCGAGCGGGGCGTGACCCTCTCCGGCGGACAGAAGCAGCGGGTGGCCATTGCCCGGATGCTGATGCAAAATGCGCCGGTGGTTGTCTTTGACGACTCCCTCTCGGCAGTGGACACCGAGACGGACACGAAAATCCGCGCTGCCCTGCGGGAAAACCTGGGCGGCGCCACGGTGATTTTGATCTCCCACCGCATCACCACTCTGATGCACGCCGACCAGATCCTGGTGCTCCAGGAGGGGCGCCGGATGGACTTCGGCACCCACCAGGAGCTTATTTCGCGCCCCGGTATCTACCGGGAGATTTACGACATTCAAATGAGCAGCGACGACCGCGCGCAGCTGGAAAAGGAGGCGACGACCCATGGCGGCATTTGACGAGCAGGAATATACCAAATCCTTTGACCTCTCCATTTGGAAGCGCCTAGGCCCCATCCTCCGCCCCTACGGCGCCTGCTTTGTGGGCATGTTCGCCTTCAACGCCCTCACGGCGGCGGTGGACGTGGCGCTGCCGCTCCTGCAGCGGTTTGCCATTGCCAATTTCATTGAGGAGAGCACCCTGGCGGGGATCGTACCCTACGGGGCGGTGTACCTGGCGGTGATTTTGCTCCAGGCGCTCTCGGTGGTGCTCTTTGCCCGAAACTCCATGTATATTGAGATGAGCGCCGGGCGGGATCTCCGCCGCAAGCTCTTCACCCATCTTCAGACGCTGTCCTTCTCCTTTTATAATGTGACGCCTGTGGGTTATCTTCTCTCCCGGGTGATGAGCGACACCAACCGCATTGCCGGCATGATTGCCTGGAACCTCACCGACATCCTCTGGGCCATGTTCTATGTGCTTGGTACCTTTGTCTCCATGCTGCTTCTCAACTGGAAGCTGGCGCTGGTGGTCATTTTGATTGTGCCGGCCATCGCCGTGCTCACTTGGTACTTCCAAAACAGGATTCTCCACTGGAACCGCAAGGTGCGAAAGCTCAATTCCAAGATCACCGGCGCCTTTAACGAAGGCATCACCGGCGCCAAGACCTCCAAAACCCTGGTCATCGAGGAACAGAATACAGCCGCCTTCCGCCGCCTCACTGAATCCATGCGGGTGGCCGGCGTCCGGGCGGCGCGGCTCAACGCCGTGTATATCCCTCTGGTACTGTTTTTCTCCACCATGGCGGTGGCCATTGTCCTGCTCCGGGGCGGCCACATGGTGCTTGAGCAGGTGCTGGAGATTGCAACCCTCTCCACCTTCACCACCTATGCCGTGGGCATTTTCGAACCCATTCAGATGACCGCGGCCAACATCGCCGAGTTCATCTCCCTCCAGGCCTCCATCGAGCGGGTTACCGGCCTTCTGGACGAGGTGCCCATGGTGCGCGATACACCGGAGGTGGAGGAAAAGTATGGCGACGTCTTCGAGCCCAAGCGGGAGAACTGGGAGCCCCTCAAGGGCGACATCGAGTTCCGCGACGTCACCTTCCGCTATCCCGACGGCGGGGAGAACGTGCTGGAGCACTTCTCCTTAAAGATTCCCGCGGGCACCACCGTGGCCATCGTGGGCGAGACCGGGGCAGGGAAGAGCACCCTGGTAAACCTGGCCTGCCGGTTCTTTGAGCCCACGGAGGGTCAAATCCTCATCGACGGCCGGGACTACCGGGAGCGGAGCCAGCTGTGGCTCCATGCCAACATCGGCTATGTGCTCCAGAGCCCCCATCTCTTCTCCGGCTCTGTCCGCGAGAATATCCGCTATGGCCGCCTGGACGCAACCGACGCCGAGGTGGAGGCCGCGGCCAAGGCCGTCTCCGCCGATACGGTGGTGGCCAAGCTGGAAAAGGGCTGGGAGAGCGACGTGGGCGAGGGCGGCGACAAGCTCTCCACCGGCGAAAAGCAGCTCATCTCCTTCGCTCGGGCGGTGCTGGCCAATCCCCGGATCTTTGTCCTGGATGAGGCCACCTCCTCCATCGACACCCAGACCGAGCAGCTCATCCAGGATGCCATTGACCATCTATTGAAGGATCGCACGTCCTTCCTCATTGCCCATCGCCTCTCCACCATCCGCAAGGCGGATCTCATTCTGGTGGTGCGCGACGGCAAGATCGTCGAGCAGGGCAAGCACCAGGAGCTTCTCGCCAAGGGCGGCTATTATCACGACCTCTATTCCAAGCAGTTCGCTGAGGAAAACGCTGCCAAAATTCTCCAGTAACCAAAATGGCCGCCTCACGTTGTCTGTGAGGCGGCCATTTTGATGCAAATTCGATACAGCCGAATGATAAAATATTTATAATCCAGTCATAGCGGCCAGGGCGTCACACTGCTGCTGATTGAGCCCCTTCTTCATGGAGAGACCCTCTTCGATGTCCACATCGACCATGGAGCCGTGCTGGGAGCAGATGACCCGGTTGGTTTTTCCGGCCAGGAGTACCTCCACAGCGGTGTAGCCCATGCGGGTTGCCATGACGCGATCCCGCGCCGTGGGCGTGCCGCCGCGCTGAATGTGGCCAAGGATGGTCACCCGGGGATCGAGCCCCAGCTCTTCGTGGATCTGTTCGCCGATTTCGATGGCCTTGCCGGCGCCCTCGGCGACGACAATCATGAAGTGGGTCTTCCCGGCCAGACGCGCCCGACGGATCTTTTCCACCACATCGCGATCGAAGTCCATGGGGAGCTCCGGCATCAGAACGGCCGTGGCGCCCACGGCCAGACCTACGTACAGCGCCAGATGGCCGGCGTTGCGACCCATGACCTCCACCACAGAGCAGCGCTCGTGGGACTGCATGGTGTCGCGCAGGCGGTCAATGGCGTCCACGGCGGTATTGGAAGCGGTGTCAAAGCCGATGGTATAGTCGGTGCAGGCGATGTCGTTGTCGATGGTGGCGGGCACGCCCACCACGGAGACGCCGGTCTTGGCCAGGGCTTCTGCGCCGCGGAAGGTGCCGTCGCCGCCGATGGCCACAATGCCGTCGAGCCCCAGGAGCTTGCAGGTGGCCGCCGCGCGCAGCTGACCCTCCTCGGTGCGGAATTCGTCGCTGCGGGCGGTGTAGAGAATGGTGCCGCCGCGGTTGATGATATGGGTGACGGTACCGGCGTCCATTCTGAGGATATCGCCGTTAATGAGACCATTGTAGCCCCGGCGAATGCCGACGCATTCAATGCCCCGGTACAGACAGCCGCGCACCACAGCGCGAATAGCCGCGTTCATGCCCGGCGCGTCGCCGCCGCTGGTGAGCACACCGATACGCTTGATGGGTTTGTTCATAGGTAACACCTCGTTTTCCGATGGTAAAGGGCAGCGGATCACCGCTAAGGGTATTTTATACGATTTTATTTTTCTTGTAAAGGCCTAAGTCGGCAGAGAGGAGGGAAGAAAGTTTTTTGCCGGCGGAACCTTTTTCCTGGACATACCGTCTACTAATATGGCAGCGGTTGTATCCAATTTGTTGTTGACAGTGCTGTATTAACCTATATAATACAGTTTATAGAAATGCATCAGGAGGACATGATATGAAAAAAAGAGTGCTGGCACTGCTGCTGGCATGCCTCACGGTGGTGGGGCTGCTGGCCGGGTGCAATCAGAAAACGTCCAATCCCTCCAATGGGGACGAAAACGATGCCGATACGCCCAAGTACGGCTATCAGACCACCTTTACCCCCTTGGAGATCGACGACTCGCTCAAAGTGGAATATATTTACGGCATGTGCTTCAGCGGCGACAAGGTCTACTTTGTGGGCAACGCAGCTGTGGGCGAGACAACAGCCACTGACCCTGAGACCGGCGAGCCCTATCTCGACGAGGCCGGCCAGCCCATTACATACAGCACCTATGAGCCCCGGCTCTTCCAGCTGGAGATGGACACCATGAAGGCCAGCCCCATGGAGGCCTACAAGCCCAGCGCCATCCCCGAGGGAATGGAGGGCAGCGTCTCCATCAACTCCATCATCCCCAGCTCTGACGGCAGCATCTGGGTCAACGAGCAGCTCTATGCTTACTCCGCCTCCTCCGGAGGTGCGATTGCCTACGACAGCGTTGCTGTAGCGGAGGCGACTACCACGGAAGCTGTGACAGTCGATACGCCCGTTGCCGAGGAGCCCACGACGGATACGGAGTATCAGGAGATCAACCGTTCCACCCTCATCCACATCGGTGCCGACGGCACGTTGCTCTCCTCCCTGGAGATCAAGGCAGAGGACGGCACTTATCTTGGTTCCATTCTGGCCGACGATGCCGGTTACCTCTATAGTACCGACTGGAGCAATGTGCTGATCTTTGACGGCGAGGGCAAGCAGGTGGCCGCGATCCCTGTGGAAAACGGCATCAACAACCTGGTCAAGCTCAACGACGGCAAGGTCTATGCCAACATGTGGTTTAACAGCGAGGACGGCAGCTACAACGGCCTGGCGCTGGTGGATGCCACGGCCAAGGCGCTCAGCGAGGACGTCATCCCGCTGCCCAACGGCGCCTACAACACCTACCCCGGCAACGACGAGTATCCCTTCTTCTACGACAACAACGGCACCATCTACGGCTACAATGCCCAGACCAAGGAGGGCGAGCGGATGTTCGCCTGGCTGGACTGCGACATCAACAGCGACCAGGTGAGCCAGTTTACCATCAAGCCCGACGGCACCATCGTGGCGCTGGAGAGCACCTATGATGAGCAGGCCATGGAGCAGAAGTACAACCTGGTCACCATCAAGCGGGTGGACGCTTCCACGCTGCCGCCCAAGGAAGAGATCACCCTGGCCTGGCTCTACACCGACTGGGATCTCCGCAACCAGATTGTGAAGTTCAACCGCTCCCAGGACAAGGTGCGCATCAACGTGGTGGACTACTCCCAGTACAACACCAACGACAATTACGATGCCGGCATCCAGCAGCTGAACACCGAGATTCTCTCGGGCAAGGTGCCGGACATTCTCTGCACCAACGGCCTGCCCATTGAGCAGTACGAGGGCAAGGGCGTTCTCATGGATCTGTGGCCGCTCATTGACAGTGACAGCGAGCTCAGCCGCGAGGATCTCATGACCCATCTCTTCGACGTCATGTCCGTGGATGGAAAACTCTACCAGGTGGTGAGCAGCTTCTCCATCGACACTGTGGCCGGCAACACCGACATTGTGGGCGATCGGGACACCTGGACGCTCCAGGATCTCCAGCAGGCCAAGGAACAGCTGGGTGAGAATGCTACGATCTTTGGCGAGTCTGATGTCAAGACCGATATCCTCTACACCTGTGTGAGCCACGGCGTGGACGGCTTCATCGACTGGGCGAACAAGACCTGCAGCTTTGATAGCCAGGAATTCATCGACATGCTGAACTTTGCAAACTCCTTCCCCAAGGAGTTTGACTGGGAGAACTACGACTATAGCAGTGCCGACTCCGAGTATAGCCGCCTGCGCTCCGGCAAGCAGATGCTCACCCGAGCCTACATCTACTCCTTCAGCGACCTGCAGTATCAGAAGATCCTTCATGGCGGCAACGTCTCCTTCGTGGGCTATCCCACCACCTCTGGCAACGGCAGCAGCTTCAACATCAGCGGCGGCCTGGCCATTTCCGCCTCCTGCAAGAATCCCGAGGCGGCTTGGAGCTTTGTGCGCACCATTCTCACCGAGGATTACCAGACTACGAACTACATGCGGCAGTTCCCCACCAACAAGCATTCCTTCGAGGCCTACAAGGAGCAGGCCATGAAGCAGGAGTACTACGAGGATCCCGAGACCGGTGAGCAGGTGCCCCAGCCCACCTCGACGTATTATGAGTTTGACGGCCAGCAGATTGATATTCTTGCGCTGACCCAGGAGGAATACGACCTCTTTATGCGGGTCTATGAGAACTGCAACAGCGTCACTGCCTATAACCAGGAGATCAACAATATTATCACCGAGGAGACTGCTGCCTTCTTCGACGGCCAGAAGACCGCCGAGGAGACCGCCAAGATCATCCAGGATCGCGTCTCTCTGTACGTGGCCGAAAAGGGCTAAAGAAACATGCGGGAGCGGGCATTCAGCCCGCCCCGCTTCCGTAGGGGACGATGTCCTCATCGTCCCGTCCTCATCGCACCCCGTAGGGCGGGCTGCCCACAGCCCGCCGCATCCTCCGCACCCCTTGTAGGGGACGATGTCCTCATCGTCCCGTCCCACCGCACCCGGTAGTGCGGACTGCCCACAGTCCGCCGCCCGATCCCACCCTTGGTAAGAAACGAGTTGACCTATGGAGAAGACAAAAGCCAGCCCCAAGCGTCCGCCCCGGGCAAAGGCACTTACCGGTGCCGTCCGCCGCGTCAATGACGCTATCCGCAATCTGATGCACGCCTCCTGCTTTTTGGGGCCGAGCTTTCTGGGCGTGCTGCTGTTTTTCATCGTCCCCTTCGGGGTGGTGGTGTACTATTCCGTCATCCAGGGTCCCATGGACAGTAGCTTTGTGGGGCTTCAAAACTATGAAAACGTCATGGCGAACTCCGCCTTTCAGCTGGCGGTGAAGAATACCGTGGTGTTCACCGGCGTGGCCGTACCTCTGGCGGTGGTGCTCTCGCTGGTGCTGGCGCTGATGCTGGAGTGCCGAATCCCCCTGAAGTCCCAGTTCCGCACCTTTTTCTTAAGCCCCATGGTGGTGCCCATTGCGTCCATCATTCTGGTGTGGCAGGTGCTCTTCCACTCCAACGGCGTGGTCAATGAATTTTTGGCCACCTTTGGCGTGGACAAGATTGACTGGCTCAAATCCGACTTCTGTAAGGTCGTCATCGTGGTACTCTTTGAGTGGAAGAACCTGGGCTATTTCATGATCCTCTTCATGGCGGCGCTCAACAACATTCCCAGATCCCTTCTGGAGGTGGCCGACGTGGAGGGCGCCTCGGCGGTGCACAAGTTTTTCAAGATCAAGCTCCGCTATCTCTCGCCCACGGTGCTCTTTGTGACCATCCTGGCCATCATCAATTCCTTCAAGGTGTTCCGGGAGATCTACCTGCTCACCGGAAACTATCCCTACACAGGACTTTATATGATGCAGCACTTTATGAACAACATGTTCCGCGACCTCGACTACCAGCGGCTATCCGCCGCTGCAGTGATCCTGGCGCTCGGCATGGTGGTGCTCATCGCCATCCTCTTTGCGGTGGAAAATTGGTTCGGAAAGGATGTGGAAGGATGAAAAAGCCGCGCCTCTTTTCCCGCACCGCCCTCACCATTTTGGCTGCGGTGTTCGCCATTCTCTTCCTCCTGCCCACGGTGCTCACCATCACCAATTCCTTTATGACCCAGAGCGAGATCACCGCCAACTACGGCCAGGTCTTCGCCACGGCCAAGCAGGGCACCAGTTACATCGCCGATACCATCAATTTGAAGTTCATCCCCGACAAGGTGAGCTTCTCGCAGTATATCACTGTGCTGTTCCGAAGCCCGGACTATCTTCTGAAATTCTGGAATTCGGTGATTTTGGTGGTACCCATCGTCATTTTGCAGTTAATCATCGCCTCCATTGCCGCCTACGGCTTCACCCGATGGCGCGGCAAGGTCAGCGATGTGATCTTCTTTTCTTACGTCATCCTGATGCTCATGCCCTACCAGGTGACGCTGGTACCCAACTATCTGGTGAGCGACTGGCTGGGGATCCTCAATACCCGCTGGGCCATCATCCTGCCGGGCGCCTTCGCGCCCTTCTCGGTGTTTCTGCTCACCAAGTTCATGCGGCGTATTCCCAATTCCCTCATTGAGGCGGCCAAGCTGGACGGCTCCAGCGAGTTCCAGATCTTCAAGAACATCTGCCTGCCCCAGTGCCGCAGCGCCCTCTATTCCATCGCCATTCTCGTGTTCATCGACTACTGGAATATGGTGGAGCAGCCGCTGATTTTGCTCAACGACGCAAGTAAGCAGCCTTTGTCGGTGTATCTTTCCACCATCAACTCCGGCGAAATCGGCATTGCCTTTGCCATCGCTGTCATCTACATGATCCCCGGCCTTCTCCTCTTCCTCCACGGTGAGGAATTCCTGGTCGAAGGCATCGCCCACTCCGGTTCGGTGAAGGGCTAAATTCCAAACGTGTACTGCTGCGCCTCCAGGCGCCAAACCACCAAGAGAGGTATGATACCCTATGCAAAGAACAAAACGACGGGAATGGGTCAAGACCTTTGCCATCATTTTTCTGGCGATTCTCTTAGTGCTCACCTTCTTTTCCAACACCATCATGAACCGCTCTCTTCCCGAGGTGGCGGCGCAGTATGTGGAATCCGGCACCATCAATGCCAAGATCCGCGGTACTGCCACCGTGGCGGCAGATGAGACCTATGATGTCACCATCAATCAGACGCGCAAGATCCGCAGCGTCATGGTGAAGGTGGGCGATAACATCTCGGCGGGAGATGTGCTCTTTGTCCTGGAGCCGGCGGACAGCGAGGAGCTGAAAACCGCCCAGAAGACCCTGAGCGACTTGGAGCTTGCCTATCAGAAGAGCCTCATCGATGCTTCCAATGCCAGCTCCACGGAAAATCGCGAAGTGCAGAAGCTGCGCGACGCCTATAATGAGGCGCTGGCGGTGCTGCGCCTTTACTCCAATGCCGATCCCACCCAGATCACCATGGCCTTGAAGACGGCGGAAGCAGAGCTCAAGACCCAGCAGCAGGTGACCAAGGACGCCAGTGATGCCTACCAGGCGGCATCGACCGACAAGGACTACACCGACGCCCAGGCACAGGTGACAGCCTTAAAGACGGAGATTGAAACCTGCGATACCACCATCGAGTCACTCAATGAGCAGCTTTCCAAGCTGCTGAGTACGGACGAGCAGACGTACTTAGAGACCTTTTCCAAGGCTTATACTGTTCTGACCGAGGATTACAACAAGCGCGATGATTTGATGCTTCAAATCGCTCGCTTGGAAGAGGATATCAAAAATCCTGCAACCAGTACCACTACTGGAGAGGAAACCGATGATGATACAAGTGGCGGTTCCTCTGGTTCCAGCACAAACTTGGAGAGGCAGCTGGAGGATTTAAAAGCACAGCT
>NHCFR00700__coassemble_940_pt1 | contig 53057 bp, 56 predicted proteins | sample NHCFR00700__metabat2_high_PE_007 | metagenome-assembled genome bin NHCFR00700 | reverse complement strand
ATTTTTAAAAAATAATCCTTGCAAATTGACGGAAGTTGTGGTATCATACCATGGCATGATGAATAGAACTGCCGTAAACTTGTTCGGTGCTTCCTCTCATGCGATTCTGAGGATAAAAAGGGGTTTTCCCCTTGATCTATGATGAAAGAGGTGAACAGCATGAAGGAAGGCATCCATCCCAATTATCAGCAGACCACCATTCGTTGTGCCTGCGGCGAAGTGATCGAGACCGGTTCCACCAAGAAGGACATTCGCGTCGAAATCTGCTCCAAGTGTCACCCTTTCTATACCGGCAAGCAGAAGCTGGTTGACACGGGTGGACGTGTGGATCGTTTCAACAAGAAATACGGCCTGAAGTAATCACCTGCGCCCGCACCGAATTGGTGCGGGCTTTTTTCTATTCTTGCGAAATTTGGAGGATTTATGGAGGCATTCGAGAAACCCAAGATGGAAAAGGCCGTCCTGGCCGGTCTGGACGCGGACGTGTTCGACCGGGCGGAGACGGCCACCGATGAAACCCTGGACGAGCTGGAGGCGCTTTTGGAGACCGCCGGCGGCACCTGCACGGCCAAGGTGCTCCAGCACCGCCCCGCCCCCGATCCCCACAGCTTCTTTGGCGAGGGCAAGGCCGAGGAGATCCGCCAGCTCATCGAGACCGCAGAGGCCACCATGCTCATCTGTGACAACGACCTGTCGCCCTCCCAGATCCGCACCCTGGAGGATCTCACCCACGCCACGGTGCTCGATCGCAGCGCCCTGATTCTCGATATCTTTGCCCAGCGCGCCAAGACCAAGGAAGGCCGGCTCCAGGTGGAGCTGGCGCAGTACCAGTACCTTTTGCCCAAGCTCTCCGGCATGGGAAAGAGCATGTCCCGCCTGGGCGGCGGCATCGGCACGAGAGGCCCCGGCGAGACGAAGCTGGAAACCGACCGGCGGCACATCCGAAGCCGCATTGCCCGGCTCCAGGCGGACTTAAAGGAGGTGCGCCAGGTGCGGGCGGTGCAGCGGGAGCGGCGGATTAAAAACGACATCCCGGTGGTGGCCATCGTGGGCTACACCAACGCGGGCAAGTCCACCCTCTTGAATCAGCTCACCGGCGCGGGAATTCCCGCCAACAACCGCCTCTTTGACACTCTGGACACCACCACCCGCCAGCTGGAGGTCTCCGACACCCTCACGGTGCTCCTTTCCGACACCGTGGGCTTTATCGCCAAGCTCCCCCACCACCTGGTGGAGGCCTTCCAGGCGACGCTTGAAGAGCTACAGTACGCCGACCTTCTCCTCCACGTCATCGACGCGGGAGACAAGGAGCGGGAGGCGCACATCGCCGTGGTGGACAGGCTCATCGAACAGCTCGCCAAGCCCGGCACGCCGGTGCTGCGGTGCTATAATAAATGCGATACCGTGGATCCCGACGACCTGCCCCGGGAGCGGGATTCCCTCAACATCTCCGCCAAGACCGGCGAGAACCTCCCCGCGCTCTTAAAGGCCATTGAGAAGGCGCTCAATTTGCAGCGAATCACCTGCACCTACCTCCTCCCCTACTCCATGGGCGGCATGGTGGAGACGCTCCACACCCAGGCCAAGGTGCTCTCCACGGAGTATACCCCCGAGGGCATCGCTGTCACCGCCAACTGTGACCTCGCCCTCCATGGCAGGCTCAAGGACTATGTCCGGGAGCGCAAGTGATGGAGGAATATCTCGTTCCCACCCAAGACGCCCAAGCGGAGTTTACGGAAAAGCGCTCCACCTTCATCGGCCACCTCTTCCAAACCGCCACCGAGGAGGAGGCCGTGGCGCGGATTAAAGAGATGCGGGAAAAGCACTATGACGCCACCCACAACGTCTATGCCTATATCATCCACGGCGGCGCCACCCGTTTCTCCGACGACGGCGAGCCCGGCGGCACCGCCGGCATGCCCACCCTCCAGGTCTTGCAGCGGGAGGGCTTGGAGGATGTTTGCTGCGTGGTGACGCGATACTTCGGCGGCATTCTCCTGGGCGCAGGAGGTCTGGTGCGCGCCTATACCCACGGCGCGAAAATCGCCGTGGACGCCGCGGGCAAGTCCATGAAGCGCGTGTGGGATGTACTCTACCTCCCCGTGCCCTACAGCTGGTATGAGCGAATCCGCCAGGAGGTGGGGCGCTTCGGCGGCATCATCCGCGAGACCCAGTTCGGCGCCGACGTGGAGCTGGAGGTTTTGACGCCCCACGGCCAGACCGATGACTTCCTGGCGCGGATTTTCGATCTCTCCGCCGGAACGCTGGAGGGCATGGTGGCCGGGCAGGAGTACCGGGCATTCCCGGTGGAACCATAAGGAAACAAAAAGTTTTCGAATTCGTCACTCTTTTGCAACAGTTTTTCGTGTATAATAGGGAATGAAATCTGGGAGAGGGGGATTGCCATGTCCGTGCGCGAATTTCTCGAGCAGGAAGAGTACCGTCTTCTCGCCCCGCAGGCACAGAAGGCCGCCGAGACAAAGGGGCGCGCCTACCAGGAGGAAGAGAGCGACGTGCGTACCTGCTACCAGCGAGACACCGACCGCATCGTCCACTCCAAGGCCTTCCGGAGGCTGATGCACAAGACCCAGGTGTTTTTGCAGCCCGAGGGCGACCACTACCGCACCCGGATGACCCACACCCTGGAGGTAAGCCGCATCGCCCGCACCATTGCCCGCGCCCTGCGCCTCAATGAGGACTTGGCAGAGGCCGCCTCCCTGGGGCACGACCTGGGGCACACGCCCTTCGGCCACGCCGGAGAGGTGGCGCTGAGCGAGGTCATGGGCATCCCCTTCCACCACAACGAGCAGTCGCTGCGGGTGGTGGATCGGCTGGAAAAGAACGGGCAGGGTCTAAACCTCACCCATGAGGTGCGCATGGCCATCCTGGGACACACCGGCCTGAGCATTCCCGAGACGCTGGAGGGGCAGATCGTCCGCGTCTCCGACCGCATCGCCTACATCAACCACGACATCGACGACGCCATCCGCGCCGGAATCCTCACCGAAGCCGATATTCCCCGGGAAATCTCCTATGTCCTGGGCGAGAGCCACCGGGAGCGAATCAACACCCTGGTCACCGACATGATTACCCACACCTCCGAGACGGGAACGCTCGGCATGCGCCCGGAGGTGAGCCAGGCCATGAATGAACTCAGGAGCTTTCTCTTCGCCCGGGTCTACAAGAATCCCGTGGCCAAGGGCGAGGAATCCAAGGCAAGGGGGATTCTGCAAGCCCTCTATACCTACTATACCAAGCACCCCGAGGCGCTTCCCGCCGACTTCATCCCCCAGCTGGACTTCGACGGCATGCCCCGGGTGATCTGCGACTACATCGCCGGCATGACCGATAAGTATGCCGTACATAAATACGAAACCATCTTCATCCCGGCAGCCTGGCACGTTCGGAGCTGAAGATGGGATCCCACGCGGGAAAGGAGGTCTTTTCATGGCGTTTCCCGCCTCGTTTCTCGACGAGCTCACCGCCCGCAATCCCATTGAGGACGTGGTGGGGCAGTATGTCTCCCTCACCCGCCGGGGCAGCAACCTCTTTGGCCTGTGCCCCTTTCACAGTGAAAAGACGCCCTCCTTCTCCGTGGCGCCGGACAAGGGAATTTATTACTGCTTTGGCTGCCACAAGGGCGGCGGCCCCGTGAATTTCATCATGGAAATCGAAAACCTTGACTATCCCGACGCCGTGCGGTTCCTCGCCAAGCGCGCGGGTATGGAGGTGCCCGAGGACGCGGAATATCGCTCCACCTACCGAAAGCAGGAGCGTTTGAGAGCCCTCTCAAAGGAGGCCGCCCGGTTTTTCCGTGCCCAGCTCTTCTCTCCCGCCGGGAAGGAAGCCCAGCAATATCTCCTGCGCCGGGGCGTGAGCAGTCAGACCGTCGCCCGCTTCGGCCTGGGCTATGCGCCCGATGGATGGTCTTCCCTGTTGGATACCTTGACGAAATCGGGGTATACCAAGGAAGAGCTCTATGAGGCCGGTCTTGTGCTCCAGAGCAAGAAGGGCGGCTACTACGACCGCTTCCGCAACCGGCTCATGTTTCCCATCATCGACGTCCGGGGCAATGTCATCGGCTTCGGCGGCCGGGTGATGGACGATTCCAAGCCCAAATACCTCAACTCCCCTGAGACCATCATCTTCAACAAGCGCAAGAATCTCTTCGCCCTCAATGTGGCCAAGAAGTCCAAGGCCGGAATGCTCATTCTCACCGAGGGGTATATGGACGCCATCGCCCTGCACCAATATGGCTTTGACTGCGCCGTGGCCTCTTTGGGCACCGCCCTCACCGAAGAGCATGCCCAGCTTCTGGCCAAATATACCCAGCAGGTGGTGCTCACCTACGACGGCGACGAGGCCGGACAAAACGCCACCCGCCGCGCCATCCCCATGCTCGAGCGCGCGGGGCTCCAGGTGAAGATCCTCCGCATGAAGGGCGCCAAGGATCCCGACGAGTTTCTCAAAAAGAACGGCGCAGACGCCTTCCGGGCGCTGCTCAATCAGTCGGAAAACCAGGCGGAGTACCGGCTGCAAAGTCTCAAAAACAAGTATGATCTCCACGACGACGCCCAGCGCGTCAGCTTCCTCCGGGAAGCGGCGGAGCTCATCTCCACCTTTTCCACGGTGGTGGAGCGGGATGTCTACGGACGCCGTGCCGCCGAGGCCGCGGGCGTCACCCCAGAGGCCATGAAGCAGGAGGTCTCCAATGCCTACCGCCGCCGGGTTGCCCGGGAGAAAAAGCGCCAGGAGCGGGTGGATCTCGACCTCAATGCCCAGCAGCAGCCCAAGGAAAAGGGCATTCACTATGATAATCTCAGATCGGCCATGGCCGAGGAACAGCTCCTTGCCCAGGTACTCAAGGATCCGGTGCTGCTGCCAGAGGTGAAGCTGCTGCCGGAGCAATTCTCCTCTCCCCTCTTGGGTCGGGCATTTTCCCTGCTGCTCCAATGCCAGCAGGAGGGGCGGCCGGTGAGCCTTGCCTCCCTGGAGGGAGACTTTACCCCCGAGGAGATGAATCACCTCTCCTCCGTGGCCAGACGGCGAGACGCGCTGATTTCGGAGCAGGCCATTTCGGACTGCTGCAACGTGATCCGCGAGGCCTATGGCCGCAGCGTGCGCACCGGCGAGGACGCCCTGCGCGCCATGCAGCAGCAATTCCAACATAAAAAAGGATATGGAGGTTGACCAGGATGGAAAAAGCACTTCAGGCACTGGCAAAAATGGGTCTGTCGGAGGAAAACAGCAAGAAACTTGCCGCGTTGCTCGCAGAATCCAAAAAGACCGGAAAGGTCTCCTCTAAAAAGTTAATTGAAGCGCTGGACGCCGTGGATGCCAGCGAGGAGCAAACCGAGCAGTACTATGATCTTCTCGAGAACAACGGCGTGGAGATCGACGTGGGAGACGTACTGGAGATTCTCGGCTCCACGCCCTTGGACGGCGCCCCCACCGAGACGGAGCTTCAGTCCCTGGAGGACGAGCCCCTGGGCGATGCCTCCGAGCCTCTGGAGGAGGCGCTGCCCGCCGAAGGCGCCAAGCTGGATGATCCGGTGCGCATGTACCTCAAGGAAATCGGCAAGATCCCCCTGCTCTCCCCGGAGCAGGAGCTGGACATCGCCAAGCGCATGGCAGAGGGCGACGAATCCGCCCGCAAGGCCATGACCGAGGCCAACCTCCGGCTGGTGGTATCCATCGCCAAGCGGTATGTGGGGCGGGGCATGCAGCTGCTTGACCTCATCCAGGAGGGCAACCTGGGGCTCTTGAAGGCCGTGGAGAAATTTGACTACACCAAGGGCTACAAGTTCTCCACCTATGCCACCTGGTGGATCCGCCAGTCCATCACCCGCGCCATTGCCGACCAGGCGCGCACCATCCGAATCCCGGTGCACATGGTGGAGACCATCAACCGCGTCATCCGCACCGCCCACTCCATGGTGCAGTCCCTGGGCAGAGAGCCCACCGCCGAGGAGATCGCCGCCGAGATGCACATGGAGCTCCCCAAGGTGGAGGAGATCCTCAAGATCGCCCAGGAGCCCGTCTCCCTGGAGACGCCCATCGGCGAGGAGGAGGACAGCCACTTGGGCGACTTCATCCAGGACGAGGAGGCCTCCCAGCCCGCCGAGGCCGCCAGCTATACGCTCTTGCGGGAACAGCTTGAGGAGGTGCTCACCACCCTCACGCCCCGGGAGGAGCAGGTGCTTCGCATGCGCTTCGGCCTCACCGACGGCAAAGCCCACACCCTCGAAGAGGTGGGCAAGGAATTCGACGTCACCCGCGAGCGGATTCGCCAGATTGAGTCCAAGGCGCTGCGCAAGCTCCGCCATCCTTCCCGCAGCAAAAAGCTCCGGGACTTTCTCAGCTGAGGGAAATTGTAAAAAATATCTTGACATTATCGAAAAAATCCGTATCATATCTACGTACCCCTTCGCCATTGGGGCGGCATCAATCGTAGGAAACTCCCGTAGGGGACAGATAAACGGAGGAATATGTCATGTTTGAAAAAATCGCGAAGTATCTGGCCGATCAGCTGGACATTGCCGTGGAGGACATCAAGCCTGAGACCACTTTCGAGAGCCTTGGCATTGATTCCCTGGATACCGTCGAAATGGTGATGGATCTGGAAGAAGAGCTGGGCGTGGAGCTGGAGCTCGAAGAGAAGGTTTCCACCGTCGGCGAGCTGGTGGACTTTGTGGAGAGCAAGGTGGAGTAATTTCGCCCTCCTTACAATCGCATATTTGCTTTGTCCAGGCTCGGCCTGTGACAAGGCTGCACTAGTCGGGGAGATAGCGGTGCCTTGTAACCTGCAATCCGCTATAGCAGGGATGAATTCCCGACGGAGGGTGCGTACTGTATCGTCTGACCCTGGTAAGCGGTGTTGAGGATTCGGTCTTGCGCAACGCGGTCCCGTGAACCATGTCAGGCGGGGAACCGAGCAGCATTAAGCGGATCGCCGCGTGTGCCGCAAGGGCGCCGTTTCTGAGCTGGCTGCCAGGGTAACGGGTGTGGTACGCATTCGATGGAGGGTGTGCAGTCTTGTCATGGGTCGAGCCTTTGTATTGTAAGCCGCTTGCGCGGCGCGGATGGCCAATGGCCGCGCCTACGAGGTGCAGCCAAGATTTGCAGTGCGTCCGTAGGGCGGCATGCCCTCATGCCGCCGCTGGTACCAGGCCGCTTGCGCGGCGCGAGACATTCGGAACAGAAAGGAGCGTTTTGTGTGACGCCACTACAATTGACGCCCCAGTGGACTGGATCCATTCTGGACGTGGGCGGCGGCGGAGAAGGGATCATCGGGCGGCTCTACGGCCAGCAGGTTATTGCCATCGACAACTGCCAGGAGGAGCTGGACGAGGCGCCGGATGGATTTCAGAAGATATGGATGGACGCCTGCCATATGACCTTCCCGGCGGAGCAGTTTGACCATGTGACTTTCTTTTATAGTCTCATGTACCTGGATCGTGAGAGCCAAAAAAAGGCGCTCCAGGAGGCATACCGCGTCCTGAAGCCCGGCGGGCAGCTCCATCTCTGGGACGCGGAGATAGAAAAGGCCTATCCCGAGCCCTTTGTGGTGGAGCTGGACATTCAGCTGCCCACAGAAGAAATTCACACCGGCTACGGCGTGGTCAGCGATGTGGTAAACCAGACTGCCCAGTCTGTTGCAGCGCTCTGCATGGATGCCGGGTTTCAGCTCCTCTCTTCGCAGACGGCAGAGGGGCAATTTTATCTCGCGTGTTCAAAAAACGCAGGTCTTTAGCCGCTTGCGCGGCGCGGACGGCCAATGGCCACCCCTACGGGATGCAGCTGAGATTTGCAGTGCGTCCGTAGGGCGGCATGCCCTCATGCCGCCGCTGGTACCAGGCCGCTTGCGGGGCGATCAGGAGATCGACCCCTACAAATGCACAAAACCGGCGCTGCCTCATATCGAGGCGGCGCCGGTTTTTTCTGGCTTTGCTTATTTCTTGGCGGTGCGCGGCAGGGTGATGCCGCTGATGCTCACGTTGACGCTCTTCACCGTGCGTCCCGTGGTGGATTCCACGGCGGCGGTGACGGCATCCTGCACGGCCTTGGCCACGTCTACCACCGAGTGGCCGTAGAGCACGACAATATAGCAGTCCACAGAGATCTCGTCGTCGTCACTGATGACCAGGCGGATCCCCTTGCCCTGGCCGCGCTTGGCCAGCTTGGAGAGCTCCTGGTTGAGCCCGTACACGCCCTCCACGTCCTGAATGGCCAGGGCGGCAATGGCGGCAATGACCTCCTCGGAAATATGAATGGCGCCATGCTCCAGCGTCTGGGAGACGTATTCTTTGCTTTCGCTCATATCGTGAACCTCCGTATCCAATGATTCGCCTTGTTGGAATCATTGTACCACAAATGGAGAAAAACACAACCATTTTCTCACCCGACGCCGAAAAACTTCCCGCTATTTCACTTCAATGATGTGAATTTGGTCGAGGGTGTAATCCGACTGCGCCGTGACAATGTCGGAAATCAGCGCCACGTCGGCGTCCGCCAGCCCCTCCGCCGGGGCGGAGACGGCAATGTCGATGGTTTCATCGCCCATGTAGGCCACGCAGTCTTCAAAGCCCTTGGCAATAATCAGGCTCTCAATCTGAGATTCAGCCAGAGCGTCGCTCACGATGCCATCCAAGCTCAGCGCCGCGGCGGTGGCGCTTTCGCTGCCGTCCTCAAAAGCGATGGTCTCCTGGAGGGTCTCCACGGCGCTGTCCCGGCTCTCCTGGCGGCTCAGGCGGATCTTGGCGAAATACTCCGTGGTGCTGGCACTCTCCTCAGCGGAGACCGCCTGGGCGTCGTCGGACGTATCCGAGAGGGTCAAGGTGGCGTCGTTCAGCACCTGCTCGGCATTGAGCGTCTCGGTAAAGTCCACTGCCTCAAGCTGATTGGCGTTCCAGTTGAGGTACACACCGGCGCAGATCAGTACCAAAATGGTGGCGGCAATGGCGTTTCGTTTCCAGGTTTTCATGGTCATTCCTCCTAGCGTTTCATTTTCATCACAGTGATGCGGTCGCTTCCCAGGCCTGTCAGGCTGGAAACGGCTTTGACAATATCCAGGCGCACTGCGGCGCTGTCCGCCCCCTGGCAGAGCACCACGGCGCCCTGGTAGGTGGGATAGGTGGTTGTTCGGGTGATGGGCGTCTCGCCCCCGGCGCCGTCGGAAACGAGCACCGTCTCCTCCTGGCGCTCTGTGGTGGTGCCGTCGGCGCTGGTTTGCAGGTCTGTCTGGTAGGTGTGGGACACCCCCTCGGCCACGGTGAGAAGCACCCGCACCTCCCCTGCCCCCTCCAGCTGCGTAAGAAGCGCCTCCAGCTCCGCGGCAAGATCCACGGTTTCTTCCGTCTGAACGGGCTTTGCCGCCTGCTCGGTGTTCCCTCCGCCCCAGGGAATGAGCAGCAGCCCCGCCCCCAGCAGCAGCACCAGGAGGGGATATTTCACCGCCTCCAGCTTCTTGAGCTTCCCCAGAAGCCATTTCCTCTGTTCATCCTTTTTCACATTGCGATCCACTCCTGCTGTGCCTCCGGGATCCCGAGATTTTCTTCGATCCACTTTGACAGCACCGCCTGCTGCGCCGGCGGCACGCTGCCGGTGATGCTGACCCCTGTGGGATAGGGATAGGTTACGCCATCCTCCACCGTCACCTCCACCTCCACATCCAGCCCCATCTGGACGGCTTTGTCCCATATATATGTCTCACAGTCCTCCTTTATGAGCGCGATGAGAATCTCCTGGTTGCCCGTCTCCACGCCGGTGACGGCCTCCCGTGCCTCCATCCGCGCCCGGGAGATGGCCTTGGCCATGTCGGGAAGATCCAGCTGCGCCACCGGCGAGAGCACCGCCAGCACCAGCACCAGGCTCCCCACAAACTGTCCCGTGCGGTGCATGGCGCCCTTGGGCAGCAGCGCCGCCGCCAGGCTCACCAGAATCCCCGCTGCCGCCACGGCCAGGAGGTAGCCTCGAATCCCCGCGGTCATGGCTGCACCACCTTGAGAAAGCAGCAGCAGGCCAGCAGGCTCATGAGGGTGGCCGAGCCGGTCATGGCCAGAAGATAGCCCATGGCGCTGGTGAAGCCCTCCAGCAGGCGGCCATGGACGCTGCCGAGCACCGCGCTCAGCGCCGCCGTGAGCTTGAAGGCCAGATACGAAATGCCGATTCGGAGAAAGGGCGTCACAAAAGCGCCCAGCACCGCCAGCATGCCGAAGGTGCCGATGGTGCTCTTGAGGAGTCCGGCGCTGGAGAGCACCGTCTCCGCCGCGTCGGAGATGATTCCGCCCACCACAGGAATCACGCTGGACAAGGTGAGCTTGGCCGCCTTGAGGGTGGCGGCGTCGGCACTCCCCGAGAGGATGCCGGTCAATGCCATAAACCCGGTATAAATGTACATCATAGCCTTTAACCCTGTGCTGATCCCCCAGCCCAGCAGGGACTGGAGTCCCTTGAGCCTGTCCTGCCGGAGGGCGGCGTCCACCATGGCCAGCGCCAGAAAGGCATAGAGCATGGGGAGAAACACCGTATTGCACACCCGGATTAGAAAATTGGAAAAGAGCGCCGTGACGGTATAGAGCCCGCTGGCGCTCACCGCCCCGCCGGAGGCCGCCAGTGCCGCCGCCATCACCGGCATGAGAAGATTGGAAAAGCTGGAGATCTCGTCCAATGCCTCCCGACCCAGCCCCATGAGGGCGCTGAAATCCGAGCCGCAGCAGGCCGTGATGGCCAGCGCGCCCGCCAGAGCCACCGCCCGGTTTCCCTGCTCCTCGGTGAGGGTCATGGTCATCTGGCACAGCACCACAATGAGCATCACCCGCAGCATCAGCCGCGCCGCGGTACGCCAGATGGGGCCGCTCTCCAAAAGGGCACTTTCAAAGATGGAGCCCACCGCCTCGGAAAAGTCCACAGCTTCGTCGGGAGAGAGCTCTCCCATCCATTCCTTGGCGCTGTCGGGCACGCCGCGCTCCAATTCATCCAGGCCGAATTGCTCCGCCTGCTCCTGCGTCACATCCATGGCCGCCGCCGGCAGCGCCAGCAGCGCCAGGACAAGTAAAATCAGTATCAGCCGCCGCACCCTATCCCCCCAACATCTCCTGTAGTAAATCCAGCACCGCCGTGAGAAGCGGCAGCGCGGCGTACACCGCCAAAATAGAAGCCGTGAGCTCCACGGCATTCTCCAGGGCGTGCTCCCCCGCGTCGCTGCACACGCCGGCGGCAATGCGCCCGATGAGGCCGATGGCCGTGACTTTAAAGAGCGGCGCCGTCACCGCAGAGCTCAAGCCGGTGAGATCGCGGATGGTCTCGGCCACCTCAAAGATGGGCGCAAGCATCCGCACCGCCAGCAGGAACATCAACACACAGGCAGAAAGAGACAGCAGCACCGCCATGGTCTTCTCCCGCTGCCGCAGCACCACGCAAAGGAGCGCCGCCACCGTGGCCAGCGCCGCCAGCTTGAGGAAAAGCTCCATCAGAACTGGAAGAGCTGCTCCACCAGCTCGAAGAGATCGGCAATGCGCTGCACCACGATCATCAGCACCACCACCAGCGCCGCTAAGGTGGTCATGGTGGCCTGTTCCTCCCGCCCGGAGCGCACCAGAACCTGGTTGAGGATGGAGACGATGATCCCCACCGCCGCGATTTTGAAGATCAGATCAATTTCCATAGGCCACCTACATCAATAAGATTGCCACCGCCAGCCCTGTGCAGATCCCCAGGGTCTGGTAGGTCTTGCTCTTGGTGCTGCGCTCCTGCTCGGCGCGTCCCAGTTCCTCCCCCAGGCGCAGCGCCGCCAAATCAATGCCCTGGAGCTGGCTTTCCAGGTCGTACTTCCCCAGCCGCGCGGCCAGTTCCAGGAGAATCTGGGCGGCCGGATCGCCCTCCGGCAGCTCCGGCACCAGGATCAGCGCCTTCCGCATGGCGGCAAGGGGCGTTGTCCAGCGGTTCTTGTCCATCTCCCGCGCCATGGCGGAGAAGAGCTTCTCCAACGAGCCGTCGGAGGACACCGCCATGAGGGCAAAGGCCTGGGGCAGCGGCGTGGCGCAGCAGCCGATTTCCTGCTTGAGGAGCTGGAGCGCCGAGAGAAGCTGCCGCAAAAGCCTGCAGCGCTTTCGCAAGGAGTGGGCGATGCGAAATCCCATGGATCCCGCAGACAGAACAATGAGTACAATGCCGGCCATTCTCATGGCATTTCCTCCATTCTTTTGTGTTCTCCCAACAGGGAGTGGATTTGATAGGACTTGTCCGGTGAGAGCAGCACCACCTGGGAAAATACGCCCCGCGCCAGCAGCTTATGATAGAGCGGCCGCCGGGTGAGATCGGAAAGGGAATCGCCGTGGGCGGTGGCCAGGAGCTTGACGCCGCAGTAGGCGGCACGATCCAGCGCCTCCATGTCCTCGGGCGCGGTGATCTCGTCCAGGGCGATCCACTGTGGGCTCATGGTGCGAAGGAGCATCATCACGGCCTCCGCCTTGGGGACATTGACCATCACATCGGTGCGCTGCCCCACCTCCAGACCGGCGCCCTGGCCGGTGGAGGCCGACACCTCTCCCCGCTCGTCCGCCAAGCCCACGCGAAGACGCCCCTGGTCGGACAGCAGCCGCACCGCGTCCCGGAGCAGCGTGGTCTTTCCCGCGCCGGGCGGCCCCAGAATCAGAGTGGAATCCGTGAGCGCGGGAAAAAGCCCCTCTGCGCACCCCGGCACCGCCCGGGCAATGCGAAGCACCAGGGAGGTGGGGCTTCGGATGGTATGTACCACCCCCTGCTGGACAACGCCAAAGCCGCAGACGCCAAGCCTGTGGCCGCCCTCCAATGTCACATATCCCTGGCGCAGGGTATCCTGGTGGGCATAGGCCGAGAACCGGCAGGCGCGCTGGAGCACGTCCTCCAGCTGGGACTGGGTCAGCGGCGGAAAGATGGCTTCCTCCCGCCCTGCTGCCAGCACCCGCACTGGCCGTCCCGTCCCCAGGCGCACCTCTTCGGGATGTTTCTTCCAAATTCTCTCCAGCGCCGGGAGGTAGCCGGCCGGAAGAAGACCGGCGATGAGGTTCATTGGTTGCATCCATTTCACTTCCCATACACCTTATTCCCGCGCCTACCGCAATATGCTGGAAGAAAAAGTCTCAATTCGGAGAGAATTTACTTGCAAACGCGGGAAGAAAACCGTATGATAAGAAAAACCGGGCTTCGCCGGTGTTTGGTGATTCAGAAGTGAGGTTGTTACTATGTCCGACAAACTCCCCTATACGCAAAACCGAGAGCTCAGCTGGCTGCGCTTCAATGACAGCGTGCTGGAAGAGGCCATGGACGCCACGGTTCCCCTGCTGGAGCGGCTGAAATTCGTTGCGATTTTCACCAGCAATCTCGATGAATTCTTTATGATCCGCGTGGGCAGCCTCTATGATCTCTCCCTGCTCAATCCCCAGAGCATTGACAAGAAATCCGGCATGACGCCCCAGGAGCAGCTCCACGCCATCTACCGCGCCGTGCGCCCCCTCTACGCCAAGCGGGAGCGCTGCTTCTACGACATCATGTCCCAGCTCCAGGTGCACGGCATCCACTTCCTGCGCTTTAAAGACCTTCGGCCGGATGAGGTGAAATACGTCAAGCAGTATTTCAAGCAGTCCATTGCCCCCATCCTCTCGCCCCAGATTGTGGACGCCCATCACCCCTTCCCCCACCTCCAAAACAAGGTGACCCATGTGGTGGCGCGGCTCAAATACAAGGGCAACGAGACCTTCGGCTGCGTGCCCATCCCTGCAGCACTGCCCAGCGTCCTCTACCTCCCCGGCACCGGCGTGCGCTTTTTGACCGTGGGGGAAATTGTGGAGGAATACCTGGAGCATCTCTTCCCGGGCTACAACTGCATTGAGCGGGCGCGGCTGTGCCTCACGCGCAATGCCGACATCACGCCCGAAGAGGAGCGGGAGGACTTTGACGGCGATTTCCGCGAGAAAATGCAGAAGGTGCTGGGCAAGCGCCGCCGCCTGGCTTCGGTGCGGCTGGAGCTGAGCAACGTCATCTCCCCGGAGCTCGAAGCCTACCTGTGCGCCAAGATCTCCCTGGAGCACCACCAGATTTACATCACCAAGGCGCCCTTCAGCCTGAGCTTTGCCTACGATCTCTCCGCCAAGCTCCCCGAGGCACGCCGGAGCATTCTCTCCTACCCGGCCTTTACGCCCCAGATCCCCGGCATCATTCCGCCCCAGGAAAAGATGCTGCGGCTGGTGCAGCGGGGCGATCTGCTCCTCTCCTATCCCTATGAGAGCATGAACCCCTTCTTGCAGCTTCTCAAGGAGGCGGCCAACGATCCGTCGGTCATCTCCATCAAAATCACCATTTACCGCCTGGCCAGCAAGGCCAAGCTGGTGGATTACCTCTGTGCCGCCGCCGAAAACGGCAAGGACGTGACCGTGCTCATCGAGCTGCGCGCGCGGTTTGACGAGCAGAACAACATCGACTGGTCAGAGCGGCTGGAGGAAGCCGGCTGCACCATCCTCTACGGCTTTGAGGGCTACAAGGTGCACTCCAAGATCTGCCTCATTACCCGCCGGGATCATGGCAACATCCGCTACCTCACCCAAATCGGCACCGGCAACTACAACGAGAAGACCGCCGCCATGTACACCGACCTCTCCCTGATGACCTGCGACCAGGCCATCGGCAAGGACGCCAACGAGTTCTTCAAAAATATGATGATCGGCAACCTCCAGGGGCAATACGACCACCTGCTGGTGGCGCCCGTCTCCCTCAAGTCCACTCTCCTCAAGCTCATGGATGAGGAAATCGCCAAGGGCGAAAAAGGCCGCATGATTTTTAAGCTCAACTCCGTCACCGATCTCGACCTGATGGAAAAGCTCCGCGACGCCTCCAAGGCCGGCGTGCAGATCACCATGATCGTCCGGGGCATCTGCTGCATTCTCCCCGGCATCCCCGGCGAGACGGAAAATCTCCACATCCGCAGCATTGTGGGACGGTATCTGGAGCACTCGAGAATCTACTGCTTCGGCACCGGCAGCAGCGAAAAAATGTACATTGCCTCGGCGGATTTCATGACCCGCAACACCGAGCGCCGGGTGGAGGTGGCCTGCCCCATCTATGATCCGCGCGTCAAGAGCAAGATCCACCATATTCTGGAGCTGTGCCTCAAGGACAACATCCGCGCCAGAACCCTCCTGCCCGACGGAAGCTACTGCCACATCTCCGGCGATTCCGCGCCGCTGGACTGCCAGAAGCAGCTCATGGTCGACGCCTTGGAAGAGAGCATCCCCGTGGAGGGAAAGCTCACATTGTGGCAAAAGGTGAAAAAAATATTCCGCAATCCGTAAATATCAAAAATCCTGATCCTCCTGCGCAGCGGGAGAGATCAGGATTTTTTTGCTTCTCAACGATCTATAAATGCTTCTATGTGACTTCCGGCTATGGCAGCACCGCACAATTTGGCAAGCGCATTCGGCCAAAGATTTTGCCTCATACGAAAGTTATAAAAGGGCGGGAATACTGTATGTATTTCCCCCTTTTATAACTGCACGGATGGGGCAAAAGATTGGGCGAAGGCCGCAGACACAATTGTGCGGTGATGCCCTAGGCCTCGATTATGAATTGCCTATACTCGTTGGATCTGTTCATAAACCGGAACATCAGGATTCTCTTGATTCATCTTCCAGCAGCGCCTTGTGGAAGACCTTTTTGCCCTTGCGGATTTTGAGACCGGCTTTCAGGTCGTCGGCGGTGAATTTCACGTCGATGGTAGGCACCTTCTCATCGTTGACGAACACGCCGCCCTGCTGCACCAGCCGCCGGGCTTCGGACTTGCTGGGCGTCAGCTTGCAGGCCAGAAGCAGATCAAGAATGGCAATGGCGCCGTCGGTGAGCTGCTCCGCTGAAAGCACGGTGGTGGGCATGTCGCTGTCGTCGCTGCCGCCGCCGAAGAGCGCCTTGGCTGCGGCCTGGGCTTTGTCTGCCTCCTCCTGGCCGTGCACCAGCTTGGTGAGCTCGTAGGCGAGAATGGACTTGGCCTCGTTGAGCTGGCTGCCCTCCCAGCCGGCCATGGCGTCGATCTGCTCCAGGGGCAGGAAGGTGAGCATGCGGATGCACTTCATCACGTCGGCGTCGTCCACGTTGCGCCAGTACTGGTAGAAGTCGAAGGGCGAGGTCTTGTTGGGATCGAGCCACACTGCGCCCTTGGCGGTCTTGCCCATCTTCTTGCCCTCGGAGTTGAGGAGCAGGGTGATGGTCATGGCATGGGCGTCCTTGCCCAGCTTGCGGCGGATGAGCTCCGTGCCGCCGAGCATGTTCGACCACTGGTCGTTGCCGCCGAACTGGAGGTTGCAGCCGTAGTGCTGATAGAGATAGTAGAAGTCGTAGGACTGCATGGGCATATAGTTGAACTCCAGGAAGCTCAAGCCCTTTTCCATGCGCTGCTTGAAGCACTCGGCGCGGAGCATGTTGTTCACCGAGAAGCACGCGCCGATGTCGCGGATGAAGTCGATATAGTTGAGCTCCAAGAGCCAGTCGGCGTTGTTGACCATCATGGCCTTGCCCTCGCCAAACTCGATAAACCGCTCCATCTGCTTATTAAAGCAGTCGCAGTTGTGCTGGATGGTCTCTCGGGTCATCATGGAGCGCATGTCGGTGCGGCCGGAGGGGTCGCCGATCATGGCCGTGCCGCCGCCGATGAGAGCGATGGGACGGTTGCCCGCCATCTGGAGCCGCTTCATCAGGCACAGCGCCATGAAGTGTCCCACGTGGAGGGAATCAGCAGTGGGGTCAAAGCCAATGTAGAAGGTGGCTTTGCCCTCGTTGATGAGGCGGCTGACTTCTTCTTCGTTGGTCACCTGGGCGATGAGGCCGCGGGCAACCAGTTCTTCATAAAGTGTCATCGATCTGTTCCTTTCTTCCCTTCTGGCTGCGAAAGAAGCCCAAGGCAGAAGCTTCGCAGCAGAAGAATATTGTTTTCTTCTAAAATCGTATCTTTGGGCGTGTGAATGCGGTTTAAATAGTAGATCCCGCCCTTGGTTTTGCGCAGGGCGGCAATGCCGATCCCCAGGGGGAACTGCATCTGGTCGGAGGGATAGAAGCCGCCCTTTGCCAGGCGGATCTCCTTCTCCCCTTCCCGCAGGCAGGCACTTCGCAGGCGCTCCATCCACGCCCCATTGCGGCGAAGGCTCTTCTTGGGAAACAGCAGGATTTCGTCTCCGTCGCCAACGCAGTCCATATTCAGCACCAGCTGCTGCTGAGATGCTTTGCGGTGCGCCTTGCGGTAGCCCGCCGAACCGAAGAGCCCCGCCTCCTCCAAATCGAAGAGGACGAAGCAGACCTTCTCCCGCTGCGCCTCCGGCAAAGCCGCCATGAGATCCAGCACTGCCAGGACGCCGGAGGAGTTGTCGTTTAAATTGCTGGAATTGGCGGGGCCAAAGAGCATGAGAATCAGCATGAGAATAAACAGCACTTCCGCCGTGACGCTGGCAATAAGCGGCTCCTGCACCAAAATGCCAACCGCAATGCCGATCACGCAGGGCACCAGGATGATAACGGCACATAAAAAGAGCTGATAGAGCAAATAGATGCTCAAATGGCATGGCGTGATGAAATTGGGAAAGGGCAGCCGCGCACAGGTGTCATAGTGGGCGGTCACCAAGTATTCTGCCTGCTCTGGATCGCCGAATACCACATTTTTGGAGCCGAAGGTACCGGATTCCACCTTACCCGCATAGCCCCGCGCCGCTCCATAGGAAAGCACAGCTTCCCGGAACGCGGTCTTCTGCTGTTTGGACTTGCGCACCGGGAATTGGTCGATGAGTTCTCTGCCATAAAGCATCAAAACGCCCCCTGTCCATTGGACAGAGGGCGAAAATTCGCGGTACCACCTCATGTTCGCCGCAGCCTCGCAGATGCGGCCTCAGGGAGTGTAAACTCCAAGCTGTAACGGGCATACCCGGCAAGCCCTACTCTTCTTCAGGCCGCAGCTCCAAGGCGTATTCGGGCAGGACGTCCGCCTCCTTCCACCAGCCGGAGGCTCTCTTCAGGGCGCGATCTACCGTACTCTTCCTTTTCCTCGCTTGTAACGACATCATCTTACCAGACCCCGGCACATTTGTCAACCGGAAAGCATCTCCTCGGCGCTTCGCAGGGTGGTCTCCGTGATCTCCGCGCCGCCGATGATCCGGGCAATCTCTCTGATTCTCCCCGGCCGATCCAGCTGGGTCACCTGGGTATAGGTTCTCCCCTGCCGCTCGGTTTTGGCGATGAGCAGGTGCACATCCGCCGCTGCGGCAATCTGGGGAAGGTGCGTGACGCAGAGCACCTGCTTGCTGCGAGAGACGCTTCGAAGCTTCTCCGCCACCTTCTGGGCGGCGCGGCCGCTGACGCCGGCGTCCACCTCGTCAAAAATCAGCGTGCCCACCTGATCCTGTTCGGCCAGCACATTCTTGATAGCCAGCATGATCCGCGCCAGCTCGCCGCCGGAGGCCACCTTGCTCAAGGGCTTGAGGGCTTCGCCCACGTTGGCCGTCATCAAAAACCGCAGCTGATCCATGCCGGAGGGCGAGAGCGGAATCTCCTCCAGCTCGCAGACGAACTGCGCCCGGGGCATATCCAGGGCGGCCAGCTCCTTCGAGAGCCGCTGCTCCATGGCCTTGGCAGCCTCCTGGCGCGTCTTCCGCAGGGTAAGCCCCGCCGCCTCGGCCTGGGCGGTCGCCTTTTGAAGCTCCGCCTCCAGCTGCGCCAGGCGCTCCTCAGAGAAGGTGATCTCGTCGAGCTCCTGCTGGGCGCGCTGGGCATACTGGAGGATATCCTCCACGCTGCCGCCGTATTTCCGCTTGAGCCGGTGGAGCACATCCAATCGGCTTTCAATCTGCTCGAGCTCCTCCCCGGAATAGGCCAGCTGCTCCAGCCGGTCGCGAAGCTCCCCGGCGAGATCCTGCGCCTCATATTGGAGCGCTGATAACCGCTCACAGAAGGGCTGGAGCTCGTCGTCAAAGCGCGTGATCCGGGAGATGGCGTGCTCCGCCTCCCCCAGAAGATCCACCGCGCCCGATTCCTCCTCGCCGCCGGAGAGGGCAGCCACGGCCAGCGACAAGTGCTCGGAGAGCTTTTCCGCGTTCTGGAGCCGCCTGCGGCTTTGCTCCAGGGCTTCATCCTCCCCGGGCTGGAGCTCGGCGCGCTGAATCTCCTCCAGCTGGAATTGAAGCGCCTCCACCCTGCGGAGCTTTTCTCCCTCGTCCATGGTGAGGTGCTCCTTCTCCCGGCGCAGCGCCTCCACGCGGCCATAGGCCGCCTGATAGGCCGCCTGCTCAGGCTGGTTGCGGGCGAAGAGGTCGAGGTAGCCCAGGTGCTTCGTCTCGTCAAAGAGCTGCTGGGAATCGTGCTGGCCATGGATGTTGATGAGGGACGCCCCCAGCTTTTTGAGAAGTGCCACGGTGACAGGCCGCCCGTTGACCCGGCAGACATTCTTTCCATCGCCGTAGATCTCCCGCTGGATGAGCAGCTCCTCCGGCGCGTAGGGCACCCGGTTTTCCGCAAACCAGGGTAACTCCGGCACGTCAGTAAAAACGGCGCTCACAAAGGCGCGGTCTGTGCCGGTGCGGATTACATCGCGGTAGGTTCGCTCGCCGAGAATGGCGGAGATGGCGTCAATGACAATGGACTTGCCTGCACCGGTCTCGCCGGTGAGGACGTTGAAGCCCCGGTCAAAGCTGATTTCCGCCTGCTCGATCACGGCGATATTCTCGATATGGAGTAAGCTAAGCATACGCCCGCCTCCGTCGCATCAATTGATCTGCTTTTTGATGTCCGCGCACAAGGCCGCCGCCGAGGGCGTGTCCCGCAGGAGGAGAAATGCCGTGTCATCCCCGGCCAGGGTGCCCACGATCATGTCCATATTCATGGAATCCATGGCAGAGCAGGCAGCCGAGGCGAGCCCAGGCATGGTCTTCATCACGACGATATTCTGGGCATAGTCGCAGGAAACCACGCACTGGCGGAAGATGTTGTGGAGCTTGGCCGTGGCGTTGCTCTCGAGCTGCTTGGGCACGGCGCTGTAGCGGTAGCTGCCGTTCTCCCCCAGCTCCTTGATGATGCGAAGCTCCTTGATATCCCGGGAGATCGTCGCCTGGGTGGTGGCAAAGCCGCAGGCCTCCAGCTCCTGCAGGAGCTGCTCCTGGGTTTCAATGTCCTTGGTTTCAATCAATTCCAAAATTTTCGCCTGTCTGTTGGGTTTCATGGCACAGCTCCTTATGGGACATAAAATTTATTGTTGATGATCTGGTAAAAGCTGGTATCTTTGAGCCGCACCAGCCGCGTCTCCTGCTCGGCCTTGCGGATGGTCACCGCGTCGCCCACGTTGAGGCGGAAGGCGCGGCCGCCGTCCACCGAGAGGAAGGCATTGCGCCGCCCCAGCTTTCCCATCCGCACGGTGATGGTGCGCCAGGGCGCGGTGACGATGCTCTTGGCATGGATGGCATGGGCGCAGATGGGGGTGATGATGATATTCTGCGCCGAGGGCTCTACAATGGGGCCGCCGGCGGACATGGAGTAGGCCGTGGAGCCGGTGGGGGTGCTGACGATGACGCCGTCGCCGGAGAAGGCCGTGGCCTCCACGCCGTCGCACTCCACCGAGAGCTGAATCACCCGGGCAATGGCGCCCTTGGTGATGGCGGCGTCGTTGAGCGCCAGCTCGTCAAAGAGCACCTTCCCCTCGCTGCGCACCGTGGCGCGGAGCATCATGCGCTTTTCCACCCGGTAGTCGTTGGCAGGGAGCCGGGAGAGGAGCTCCAGCTCCCCGGCCTCCAGCTCCGCCATAAAGCCCATGGTGCCGATGTTGACGCCGAGGATGGGCACATGGTGACGGGTGGCAATCTTGGAGGCGTGGAGAATGGTGCCGTCCCCGCCAAAGCAGATGAGCAGATCCGCATTCTTAATTTCCCGGTGAATGTCGAAAAACCGCACCGTTTTGGGCAGCTCAAAATTCTTGTCCACGTCGAAGGGCAGGCAGATCTTTGTCTCGGCGCCTGCCTTCTGGAGGATTTCCACCGCCTGCTCCACGTACTTGAAATTTCGATCCCGGTAGGGATTGGGAGTCATTACAATTTTCATGGCTCACCCCTTCAATGCTTCATGCGCCTGGGAGACCAATTCCTCCAGGGGCGGAATGTTGTCGATCCCGGGTCGCAGGCTCAGGTGCCCCAAAAACTCGATGTTCCCCTCGGGTCCCTTGACCGGCGAGAAGGTGAGATTCAAAATGGTAAAGGAAAGCGCCTTGGCCGTCTCCACAAACTGCTCCAGCACCTCTCGATGTACTTCCGGGTCGCGCACCACGCCCTTCTTGCCCACGCGATCCTTGCCCGCCTCAAACTGTGGCTTGATAAGGCAGAGCACCTGGCCGCAATCGGGCTTGAGCAGCGCCCGGATGGCCGGGAGCACCAGCTTGAGGGAGATAAACGAAACATCCACCACCGAGAGATCCAGCGGCTCGCCCAGCTGCTCCGGGGTGACATAGCGGATGTTGGTGCGCTCCATGGTCACCACCCGGGGATCGTTGCGGATCTTCCAGGCCAGCTGGCCGTAGCCCACATCGATGGCAAAGACCTTCCTGGCGCCCTGCTGCAGCAGGCAGTCGGTAAAGCCGCCGGTGGAGGCGCCGGAGTCGCTACAGACATAGCCCGTGGGATCCACGCCGAAGTCCCGCAGCGCCTTTTCGAGCTTGAGCCCGCCGCGGCTCACATAGGGGCAGACGCTGCCGCGCACTTCAATCTTGGCCTCCAGGTCATAGGACGCGCCGGGCTTATCCGCCTTCTGGCCGTCCACATAGACCTCGCCGCTCATGATGACGGCCTGTGCCTTGGTGCGGCTCTCCGAAAGGCCGCGCTCCATCAGAAGCACATCCAGCCGTTCCTTATGCTTCAAGGCCGATCAACTCCTTTGTCGCTTGATAAATCCCCGCTTCATCCAAGCCGGTACGATGGCGCAGCAGCGGGAGGCTTCCGTGGGGCACCAAGCCGGACTGGAGGTTGATAAGCCGCACCGCATTGGGTGCAGCGCCCTCTTGCACCAGCTGGGCGAGAATCGCGCTGCCCACGCATCCGGCAGCGGCAGTTTCTTCTACCACCAGGAGCTTTCCGCTGCGCGCGAGGGATTGCCGGACGGGCTCCAGGTGAAGGGGCGCAATCTGATCGAGCTTGATGAGATCCACGGAAATATGCTCGTCCCGCAGCCGCTTGGCGGCGGCCAATACATCGTTGATGGTGATGCCATAGGTGACAATGGTCACAGCAGGCTGCTCGCACCATTGATTTTCCCACACTGCGCCGTCGTACGCGCCGTCCCCGCCCCGGGGATAGCGCACCGCCACGGGGCCGCTTGTCTCCAAAACGGCCGCCCGGAGCATCCGGCGAAGCTCCGCCTGACTGGCCGGGCAAAGCACCGTCATGCCCGGGATCTGGCGCAGATACCCCACGTCAAAGACGCCGTGGTGGGTTTCGCCGTCCTCCCCCACCAGCCCGGCGCGATCCACTGCCAGCACCACGTGAAGCCCCAGAATCCCCACGTCCTGCTGGAGCATGTCGTAGCTGCGCTGCAAAAAAGTGGAATACGCGGCAAAGACCGGCAGCAGACCCTGCTTGGCAAGCCCCGCCGCCATGGAAACGGCATGCCCTTCGGCAATGCCCACGTCAAAATAGCGGTCATGGAAGCTGGCGGCAAATTGGGATAGTCCCGTCCCCTGCTCCATGGCAGCGGTGATGGCGCAAATGCGCTGATCCTCAATGGCCAGGTCGCAGAGGGTCTGGCCAAAGGTCTCCGAGAAGCTCTTCCCGCCGCCGCCATCGCTGAGACCGGTGACCGGATTGAAGCGTCCCACGCCGTGATACTTGGACGGCGTGACCTCCGCAGGAATATAGCCCTTGCCCTTCTTGGTGATGACATGGAGGAGAACCGGGCAGTTCATCCCCTTGGCCTCCTTGAGGAGAAATTTGAGCTTCTCCACATCATGGCCGTCCACGGGGCCAAGATACGAAAAGCCCATCTCCTCAAAAATCGTCACGCCGATGAGGCGGCGGCGCAGCTTGGTCTTGAGCCCATGGGTGAAGCGGTAGAGCGCCGCACCGCCGGGGATTTTCCGGGTGAACTGCCGGTATGCCTTTTTCAGGCCAAAATAGCCGGGCTTGAGCCGTAAGAGCTTCAGATGCCGGGAAATGGCGCCGACGTTGGTGGTGATGGACATGCCGTTGTCATTGAGCACCACCACCAGCGGCTCTCCGCTCTCGCCGGCGTCGTTGAGTCCTTCGTAGGCAAGGCCGCCGGTCAGCGCCCCATCGCCCAGAACCGCCACCACGCTGTAATCCTCGTGGAGCAGGGTTCTCGCCCGCGCCATGCCCAGCGCCACGGAAACCGACTCCGAGGCATGTCCGGCAATAAACGCGTCGTGCACGCTCTCTGAGGGCTTGGGAAAGCCTGCCAGGCCGCCATAGGTGCGCAGGGTGGAAAACCGATCCATTCTCCCGGTGAGAATCTTATGGACATAGGACTGATGCCCCACATCAAAGAGGATTCTGTCCTTCTCCGTATCATAGACCTGGTGCAGGGCAACGGTCAGCTCCACCACGCCCAGATTGGAGGCCAGATGGCCGCCGGTTCTGGCAATGTGCCGCACCAGAAATTCGCGAATCTCTGCGCAGAGTTGCTGATTTTCCTGGGGCGTCAGGCGAAGTAAATCCGCCTGGGTGTGGATTTCATTGAGTAACATAGCTGGCTCCTATCCCCTGTCCCGCTTCCGGCGGATCAAACGGCCGGGCAGAGATTTTACGAGATACATCACTTTCGCCGCCGCATGAAGAATGGCCGTGCTGTTATTCATGGCGATGGACTTTCCAAACGCCTTTCCGCCCACGGTGAGTCCGGCCACCACGGCGGACAGCAGCAGCTGCACCACGCTCCCCAACACAGGGCTCATGCCGGTGATGGCCTTTGCAGCGATGACGGCGGCGGCAGAACCGGAGATGACGCCGCAGATGTCGCCCACCACGTCGTTGCAGAAGGAGGAAACCCGCTCGGCACGGCGCAGCATTTTCAGCGCTTCTCTGGCCTCGGGCACTTTTTTTGCGGCCATGGAGTGAAAGGGCTTTTCCTCCGCAGCCGTCACCGACACGCCGATAATATCAAAGAGAATACCGATCAAGATAATGACCAGGAGAACAGCAAAGGACAAAATGAGACCGCCGCCGGACAAAATCTCATTGGAGAGAAAGGACATGGCGGCGGAGATGCCGATGGTCGTGCCAAAGATCGTGGTGATCCAGTGCCAGTCCGGCTTGATTTTCAGCTTTTGGGACTTTTTCCCCTGGTTTTGCTGCAAGATACTCCCTCAATTCTCAAAAATAATGGCAGCAGATAAGATTAAGCTTACGGCTTAGGTCGGGTAGGATTTCCCCGGAGGCTGCTCCCCGTCGCCGGTGGAGTGGTTTCCCATGAAAGCCGCCGTCTTTCCGTTGCCAAGAAAGCGACCCGATTGCCACTGAGTCCGTACTGCAATCCCTTATCTGCTCTATGAAAGACAGCCTAGGTGATTTCCACCACAGCGCCCTCCGACTCTTATCCTCTTTTGCAAGCAGGCTTTCGTGCGGCAATATCATGCCTCGCCCCTGGCCAGGGGTCTGCATGCCTGACCGCAGTCCCGATCTGCTCACGCAAGGCAGGCTACTCTGCACACAGCACTCGGGCAAGCCCTTGCACCGCATTGCAGGTTTACATCCCACCTCGTACAGACGTCGCTTCGACCACTGGGGAGTACGCGTCTGCACAACAGCGGGTCTCCACAGCGGCAGGGTCGGGATCTTCATGCCATTGAAGACCGCCCTTCCGCCGCAGGCGTAATTGTTACGCCTTCCTCCAGCACTCACCCCAAACTGGGCGTAAGAAGCAAGCACCATAGGTTTCACAGTTATGCCCTTCAAAGGATTTTTAGGCCCTTCCTGGGAGCCGGTGGCGCTGACTAGGATACTGCGCCATTATTGTTTACAGTATAGCACATTATTCATGAATATACAAGCAGTCATTCACAAAGAGCGGCGGCAGCGCCGGAAAACGGAGGTCTTCTTCTTTCATATGGGCGCAAAAAGCCCCCGGTCGAGACGACCGGGGGCTTTGAGCAATCGATTATTCCTCGACAGCAGGCTCCTCGTCCTCTGCAGCAGTGAGCAGCGCGCGGATGGAGAGGCTGATACGCTTGTTCTCCGCGTCGATGTCGATGATCTTGGCATCCACTTCCTGACCCTCAGAGAGCACGTCCTCGGGCTTGCCGATGCGGCGATCGGCAATCTGAGAAATATGGATCAGGCCGTCCACACCGGGAATGATCTCAGCAAAGGCGCCGAAGGTCATCAGCTTGACGATCTTCACCTTGACCACATCGCCGACCTTGTACTGGTTCAGGAAAATGTTCCAGGGGTTGGTCTCGGGGGTCTTGTAGCCCAGGGAGATCTTCTTCTTCTCGGGATCGTAGGAGATAACAAAGACCTCGATCTCGTCACCCACCTTGACCACCTCGGCGGGATTCTTGATGCGGTTCCAGGACAGCTCAGAGACATGCACCATGCCGTCCACGCCGCCGATATCCACAAAGGCGCCATAAGAGGTGAGGCTCTTGACAACGCCATGATACTTCTTGCCCACTTCGATCTCAGCCCAGATCTTCTCCTGGGCAGCCTTGCGCAGCTCGTTGGTCACGGCACGGATGGAGCCGACCACACGGCGGCGGGCACGGTTGACCTCGGTGATCTTCATCTGCACGGTGGTCTTCACCAGCTTAGACAGGTCGCCGCCCTTGGGCACACCGGTCTGGGAGGCGGGGATGAACACACGGACGCCCTTGACATTGGCCACGATGCCGCCCTTGTTCTCCTCGGTAATGAGACCCTCAACAACGGCCTTGCTCTCCGCAGCGGCCTCAATCTCTTCCCAAGCCTTGCCGGCTTCCAGACGCTTCTTGGAAAGACGCGCCGTACCCTCGGAATCATTGACGTGCACCACCAGCACCTCAATCTCGTCGCCGACTTTCAGAACATCTTCCGGCTTCACGGAAGGATCGGAGCTGAAATCATCAACAGGGATATAACCTGCGTGCTTTGTACCCAGGTCCACCTGAATCTCGGTGGCGCCAATGGCAGTTACAATGCCTGTGACCTTATCTCCGTTATTTAAAGTCTTGATAGACTGCTCGAGAAGCTCGGCAAAGTCTTCCTCCTGGGCAGTTTCAACCTTGATTTCTTCGCTCATTATGTTGTTGACCTCCTTTATTATCCACGCCGGAGTGGACGCCCCCGCCGTGATACCAACAGACCGCGCAGACGAAAAATGCGATACGTCCAGCCCACAGGCATCTTCCACCAGTACAACATCCTTGCAATGTTGCCCACAGATCATGGCAAGCCGCTTGGTGTTGGAGCTCATGGAATCGCCTATGACAACCATCGCATCGCAGCTTTGTGACAGCTCGTTTGCTTCCTTCTGCCTATTTTCTGTTGCTTCGCATATTGTATCAAATATTTCGCCGTTTGTACACTCTTTTTTTATAATTTTCCTGCATCTTTCCCATAAATTCTGTGTGCTGGTGGTCTGAGAGACCATGGTGAGGGGCAAATGGCAGCGTGCAGGATCCTCTTGCAGCCAGCTCGACAGCTCCTCCGGTGATTCGAAGACCAGCGGATGCTTGCACCAGCCGGCGATGGCCTGCACCTCGGGATGGCTCTTGGTGCCGATGATCACCGGCAGCCGCCCCTGCTCCTCCGCCCGCAGCACAATTTTATGGATTCGCTTGACAAAGGGACACGTGGCATCGACAATCTCCACATCCTGTACCTGGAGACGCTCATAGACGGCACGGGAGATCCCATGGGAGCGAATCACCACCACGCTCCCCGGCTGCGCCTCCTCGGGCTCCTGGAGCTCCCGCACGCCTTTCTCGGCAAAATGCGCCGTCACATGGCGATTGTGAATGATGGGTCCTAAGGTCGAAACCTCTTTTCCCTGCGCCACGGCCTCTTCCACCAGGGATACCGCGCGATCCACGCCAAAGCAAAATCCGGCCGTCTTGGCCAATATGACCTTCATGCCGTCTCCCCCAAGCGGTAGATCTTCTCCATCAGCTCCTGGGTGGCCGTCTCCAGCTCCTCTTCCGAGGGCTTCTTGCTGCTGTAGGCGGGGCGGTACGGCTTTCCAATGACGCAGGTGAGCTTGCTGAAGGGGTGCCGCTTCACCGTGAGATAGACGGGAAGCACCGGCGCGTCTGTCCTGGCCGCCAGAAGCAGGGCGCCCTTTTTGGGCTTGACCACCTTTCCAGGCCGTACCCGGGTGCCCTCGGGGAACACCATCAGCTGCTGATCCTCCCGGAGGCACTTGATGCCGGTTTTGATGCCGCCGATGTCCAAGCCCTCCCGGTCGATTCCGAAAACACCGATGCTGCGGAGAAACCATCCCAGCACTGGAATGTCAAATGCCTCTTTTTTGGCCATAATTCTGGGCATATGTCCCATATGCAGCGCAAAAATGATCCAAATGGGGTCAGCCAAGCCGCTGTGGTTGGCGCAGATCATCAGTCGCCCCTCCTTGGGCACATTCTCCCGGCCAATCACGCGGAAAATAGGGTGATAGAAGAACAGGCCGAATCGGCAGGCCGCATACAAAAAATAGTAAATGGCGCCGTGCAGCATTACCCCAGCCTCTCTTTCACGATTTTCTCCATGGCGGCGGCGCTCTCCTCGATGGTAAGCTCCGAGGTATCCAGCCGGACGGCGTCTGGCGCACATTTGAGCGGCGCCACCGCCCGCGTTTCATCGCGCTTGTCCCGCTGGCGGATCTCCTGGAGCACCTTGTCAAAACTCGCCTTTTTGTCGCCCTTTTCCTGCAGCTCCAAAAGCCGCCGCTTTGCCCGCACCTCCGGCGAGGCGGTAAGGAAGATCTTCACATTGGCGCGGGGCAGCACCACCGTGCCGATGTCCCGGCCGTCCATGACCACGTTTCTCGTCCTGGCGAGATCCCGCTGCAAATCCAAAAGCACATCCCGCACCACCTTCAGCGCGGAAATCTTGGAGGCATAGTCGCTCATCTCCGGCGTGCGCAGCTCGCCGGTGACGTCCTGCCCATTGAGCAGCATATGCTGCATCCCCTGCTCGTCGTACTCCACCTGGATGGACGCCTCGTCAATGAGCCTCGTAATCCCATCCACATCCTTGGGGCTGATGCCGCAAATGCTCAAGAACAGGCCGATGGTGCGATAGATTGCCCCGGTGTCCACATAGGAATACCCCAGCCGGTCTGCCAAAATCCGCGCCATGGTGCTCTTCCCCGCCCCTGCAGGGCCATCGATGGCAATGGATACAAACTTGTTCATGGACGCTCCTCCTCTTCTCTCCTCGCCGCCGCCAGTCCGGCTGCGCGGCCGGTCGCCCAGGCGATCTGCAAATTAAATCCCCCTGTATAGCCGTCAACATCCAGGATTTCTCCCGCCAGATAGAGCCCATGCACCAGCTTGGATTCCATGGTTTTGGGATTGACCTCCCGCACCGACACACCGCCTGCGGTGATGATGGCCTCCTCCACCGGACGGCGGCCGCGGATTTTCACCGGGAATGCCTTGGTAAGCTCCAAAAGCCTGCGGCGCTGGGCACGGGTCACAGAGTTGGCGCGGGTCTCCGGCGGGATGCCGGCGCGCTCCACCATCACCGGGATCAGCAGCCTGGGGTAGAGATCCTGCAAGGCATGCTCAATGGTGCGGTTTTGATATTGTTCAAAGTCACGCAGAATTCGAAGATCCAGCTTCTGCTCATCCAGCGCCGGCTTGAGATCGATGAAAACGGTAGAAAGGTCGCCGGGCTTTCCATGGGCGCTGGCACTGAGAATCACGGGGCCGGACAGCCCGAAATGGGTAAAGAGCAGCTCCCCGAAGTCCTGGTAAATGGTCTTCCCCGCCTGATTTTTCACCTTGATGGCGCAGTTTCGAAGGGAAAGCCCCTGGAGCCTGGCACAGTAATCGCCATCCTCCTCCAGCGGCACCAGTGAGCCCCAGGTGGGCACAATGGTGTGACCCACCTCCTGCGCCAGCCCATAGCCGCTGCCGTCGGAGCCCGTCAGGGGGTAGGAGCGGCCGCCGGTTGCCAAGATCACGCGGCTGGCCGAAATCGTGCCGCGGCTGGTCTCCACGCCGCAGACCGTTCCTTCCTGGGTGAGAAGCTTTATGGCCTTTCCGCGGAAAACTTCCACGCCGCCGCTGCGTAAGTACTGCTCCAGCGCGCCAATGACGCTGGCGGACTTGTCCGATGTGGGAAACACGCGGTTTCCGCGCTCCACCTTGAGGGGACATCCGTGCGCCTCAAAAAAGGCCATTGCCTGCTCCGGCGAAAAGGCATCCAGGGCGCTATAGAGAAACCGGGCGTTGCGCGGGATATTCTTGAGCACTTCCTCCGCCGAGCAGCAGTTGGTGACATTGCATCTTCCCTTGCCGGTGATGGCCAGCTTTTTTCCCAGCCGGTCGTTCTGCTCCACCAGGATGACCTTCGCCCCGGCCTCCGCCGCAGCGCCGGCCGCCATCATGCCGGCCGCGCCGCCGCCCAGGACGACGACCTTATGTCTCAACCCGTTCATACACCTCATACTCCTGCCAAATGCCTTCGAGATTTTCAAAAATCCGCGCCAGTTCTCCCTTCTTCTTCTGCCCAATGGCGACAATCAGGGCATTCACCAGGCTCATGGGCGCCACCAGAGAATCCACCACCGACACCATATCGCTTTTGGCCAGGAGAATGTGATCTGCCCGCTTGGCCGCCGGTGCGTCCAGGGAATCGGTGAGGGCGATGATCTTCGCGCCGGAATCCCGGGCAAATTCCATGAGCTTGATGGTACGGCTGGAATAGCGCGGCAGGCTGATGCCGATGACCACATCCTCCCGGGAGACATGGAGCATCTGCTCAATCATCTCGCTGGTAGCAGAGGAGGTCACCAGATGCACATTGTCGAAGATATTTCGGAAATAAAAGCTCATAAACGTGGCAATGACCGCCGAAGAGCGCACGCCCACGATATAGATATTCCTGGCGCGCAGAATGGCCTCCACCGCCTGGTCGAGCACATGCCGATCCAGCGCTTCGCTGGTCATACGGATGCTCTCCCAATCCGCCTGGAGCACCATGGAGACCACATCCTGATCGCCCAGGCGATCACTGGCCACCTCAATGCGCTGCACCGAGGTGAGCTTATTGCGCACCATCTCCTGGAGCGCCTTCTGCATGCTGGGATAGCCGTCAAACCCCAGCTCCACGGCAAAGCGCACCACCGTGGATTCGGAAACGTTGACCATTTTTCCAAGACGGCTGGCCGTCATAAAGGCCGCCTTGTCGTAGGAGGATTCAATATACTGGGCAATGCGTCGCTGCCCCTTGGAAAATGAGGCCATCTCATTATGTATGGTCGTTAAAAAGTCAGTGGCCATGCCGTTGCTCCTTTGCAGCGCCAGGATCAAATTGGTTACATGCTATCTAAAACTATACCGGTTTCGACTTAATTTTGCAAGGGAAATCACAGATCTTTTAAAAACTTCCATTGCAAGGTACGCTCCAGGTCACGGAGCTCCTCCAAGGTGAGCGGGCGCCACGCGCCCGGGGGCAGCTTCCCCAGTCGAAGCGTCCCCTCCTGGATGCGCAAAAGCCGGAGCACCTCTACCCCTGCCGCCTCGCACAGCCGCCGAATCTGGCGGTTTCTTCCATCTGAGAGCCAGAACTCCAGACACGCCCGATCCTCCCGCTGCCACAGGCAGCGAACCCGTGCCGGATGGGTGTAGCGCCCATCAATTTCAATGGGCTTGCGCAGCACCGGAAGGCAGGCCTCGTTGAAATTTCGCACCGTGACCCGGTAGCACTTCTCAATCCCGCCGCTGGGATGCATCAGGCGGTTGGCCAGGGCGCCGTCATTGGTCATGAGCAGCAGCCCTTCAGAATCGAGATCCAGCCGCCCTACGGGATAGACCCGCTGGCCTAAGTCCGCCACCAGCTGGGAGACATTCTTTCTTCCCTTCTCATCGGATAGCGTGGTCACATAGCCGCGGGGCTTATGGAGCATGAGATAGCACTTGGGCGGCGCCTGGGAGATGGGATGGCCGTCGAGCGTAATCTCATCTTTTTCGGCGTTGGCGGTATCGCCCAAGTGCGCCGCCACGCCGTTGACCGCCACCCGCCCCGCGACAATCATGGCCTCTGCCTGCCGGCGGGAGGCAATCCCGTGGCGGGAGAGTATTTTCTGAATTCGTTCCTCCAAGGCTATGCCTCCCTTACCGTGTCCTTCCATACCAGGGGGACGCGCAGCACTGCCGCGCCATCCACCTCCACTTGAAGCCAACCTGCCTGCGCCCCCACTTCCATGGGTGCAAAGGAAAAGGGCGGAAGCTCCACCGTGACCTTCACCCGTTCTCCAGGCGCCAAGGAAACCGTCACATCCTCACACACCGTCACGGCGCAGGCGCTTCTCTGGCCACCTGCCACCGGGACAGCCCCCAGCACCGTGCCCGCCTGGGCAATGGTGCGGCAAGTAAACTGGGAGAAGCCATGATCCAGCATGGACGCATGATCCGCCCAGTCATTGGGATCGTCAATGGTAACCGCGATCAGGCGGCGGTTGCCGCGCTCGGCACAGGATACCAAAATCCGTCCCGCTTCCTTGGTATAGCCGGTTTTCACGCCCACCGCGCCGTCATAGCGCCAGAGAAGCTTATTGTGATTGGTATAGGTTCTCCCGCCCAGGGTGACGGTTTTGGTGGACACAATGGTGTGAAAGGTATCGTTTTTCATGGCCTCCGCCGTGAGAATAGCAAGATCCCTGGCTGTTCCATGGTGTTCCTCGTGATCCAGGCCGTGGGGATTGGCAAAATGGGTGCCCGTCATGCCAAGGGATTCTGCGCGGCGGTTCATGAGCGCCACAAATTGTTCCACGCTCCCCGCGCAGTGGATGGCCAGCGCCACCGCCGCATCGTTGCCGGAGTGGAGCATTAAGCCGTAGAGCAGCTCCCGCACCTGGCGTACTTCTCCCGCCTGCAAATGAAGGGAGGATCCCTCCACCCCCACTGCCTCGGGCGGAACGGTCACCGGTTCGTCCAGGGAGCAGCGCTCCGCGATGAGAAGCCCTGTCATGATTTTGGTGGTACTGGCAATCAAGGCAGGCGTATCGGCATTGTGGCTCAAAATCACCCGGCTGGTATGGCCGTCAATCAAGATTGCCTCCTTGGCAGAAGGCGCTGCTTCCGCACCCACCGCCACAGAGAAAAGGACGGCGGCAGTCCAGAGAGCCGCCGCACGTCTTAAAAACCGTTTCATTTCCATCACCGGGGATAGTATACCCCCTTTGACAGAAAACCATGAGGACTATTCCTCCGCCGATTTCTTTTTCACCAGCGCAGAAATCTGATCGATCAATTCCGGCAGCATTTCAATCACCCGTTCCATGGCATTGGAGGCTGGCTCCGCAATGGGCAGCAGCCGAACCGAATCACCCTTGAGAATCAGGAATGCCACAGGCGTGATGGTGATGCCAGCGCCGCTGGCGCCGCCAAAGGTGTTTTCCTTGGTGGCAGGATATCCCTTGGTGGCAAAGTCCGTGCCGCCGCCGGCATATCCAATCTTGATTTTGGACACGGGAATGATGCTGACGCCATCGGGTGTGGTGATGGCATCGCCGATGATGGTGTTGACATCCACCATGGAGCGAATCTTCTCCATGGTCTCGCCGAGCAGATTGGGCAAAGGATGACTCATGATCGCTGCACCGCCTTTTTTTGATTTTGGGTTGTGGGAGTATGCTGCTGCTGAAAACGAAGCACGGCAAAGAGAATCGCCACCGCTTCGTATACGCGTACCGTTGCCTTGATTTCTGCCTGCGCCGTAGAATGGCGTCTAGCAAAATCGCAATCTATCTGCACCATTTCCCGCTTGACGCGGAAACACTGCAAAATCACCGGGCGGACGAGATGCACCGCCGCCTGCACCTCACCATAGCGAATGGCACAGCGCGCCGGGTCTTCGTCACCCACAATCATCTCAAAGCGCAGGAGTTCCACGGTCTCCTTCTCCAGGATTTTACCCAGAATGACCGCCACCTCCCGCCAGTGCTGCCGCAGGAGCGAAAGCCGGCTCTCTTTTTTGGGTGGAGGCGGATTATCCTGTGCCTTGGGAGCAGGGGTGGGTTTCTTCCCGCTTTGATGGGTTTTCTTCCACGAAAGCGGGATGCCGCCCACCGTGAAGGTCACATTCCAGTCCCCGTCCTGCCACGTGGCGTGGATGCCCACCTTGAGCCACGCAAGCCCCGCGACAATCGCGGCAAGTACCAGGAATATCACCAGCGCCGTCACGGTGCACTCTCCTTTTCCTCCGATTCTCCATTTCCCTCTTGTGGGATCTCCGGCTTCTTTTGCAGGTTGATTTTCTCAATTTCCGGCAGTTCCTCCAGGGACGAGAGCCCGAAGGTGCGCAGGAAATCCGGCGTCGTGCGGTAGAGGATGGGGCGTCCGGGCACATTGAGCCGTCCGCACTCCTCAATGAGCTTTTTGGTGAGCAAGGCGCTAATGGAATAGGAGCTGTCCACCCCTCTTAGCTGCTCCACATAGGCCTTGGTGGCAGGCTGGTAGTAGGCGATGATGGTCAGCGCCTCCAGCTGGGATGCGCTGAGCTTGGGCGGCTTGCGGGTCTCCAGCGCCTTGGTCACATAGGGCGCCATCTCCGCCGAGGAGCACATCTGGTAGGCGCTCTCCAGCCGGATGATCCGAATTCCGCTTCGTTCATAGGACAGCATGTCCATGAGCGCTTGGAGCTCCTGATGAATCTCGTCCTCGTCTACTTCCAATGTCGCAGCCAGACGCTTGGCCTCCACCGGCTCACCGGCTGCAAATAGTATGGCCATCAAGGCGCGCTGGATCTCATTACTCTCCAACGGCACTCTCCCCTTCCTTGGTTTCCTCCGGCATTTTGACAAATTTGACGCAGGTCTCCTCGCCCTGATCCTCTTCCAGCGTCACAGAGCGCAGCCGGCACAGCTCCAGGATGGCCAAAAAGGTGGCCACAATCTCCGACCGGGAGCGGTTGCCCCGGAAGAGCTTCCGAAAGGCCGACACGCCATGGGCGAGGAGCCGCCGCAGCACCTCTGCCGCCTTTTTGGTCACCGGGTATGGCTCCCGACCCACAATGCCAGAGAAGTTGGACGTGGGGGGCGGCAGTGACCGCTGGCTGCGATCGGCCAGCACGGCCATGATCCGCACCAGATCAGCAGGGTCGTGGGAATAGCGGTAGGTCTGATCCCGGCGCAGCGGCTCCGGCTCCTTGGGAAATAGCCCCAGGCCAATCTCATTGCGCTGGGCGAGAAAGGTCACCGAGCCGCGAATCTGATTCATGGCGTCCTGCCGCTGCCGCTCCTCCAGAGAGCGAATGAGCAGCTCCATCTCGCTCTGTGCCTCCTCCTGCTCGGCAGCGGAGAGAAGCATCTTGGTCTTGATGAGCATCAGGTGGGAGGCCATGGCAATGAACTCGCTGGCAATCTCCATGTCCATCCGCTTCATCTCGTCGAGGTACGAAAGATACTGCTCCAAAATAGACGTGATGCTGATATCCTGTATTTCAATCTTATTCTTGCTCAGCAGCAGGAGAATGACGTCCAGGGGGCCGTCAAAGTCCTCCAGATGCTCGGCTTTGGCGTGGACCACTTGATCCAGATGGTATTGCGGTTCTTCCATAGTAACCTCACAGCAACAGCTTCGTCAGTCCCCGAACCACCGGCGTCAGAATCCAGGATAGCCCATCCAACAGCTGCTCGCGCAGGAAAATGAGCGGCGTATCCAGGACATTGAAAAAGAGCAGCACCACCAGAAGCAGCATGCCATATTTCTCATAGCGCATGAGCTTATCGTAGCTCGAATCCGGCAGCAGCGCAAAGAGCACCTTGGATCCGTCCAGCGGCGGAATGGGAAAGAGATTGAAGACCGCCAGGCCGGCGCTGAGCACGGCCATGTACTCAAAAAATAAGATGAGATAGGAAATCAGTGTTCCATAGTGCGCCGTCCCCATGGCCACCAGAATGACCACGCTGCGCAGCAGCAGCGCCACCAGCGCCAAAAGCACATTGGATACGGGGCCTGCCAGCGCCGTGAGCGCCATGCCCGCCTTGGGATTGCGAAACCGGCGCATATTGATGGGCACCGGTTTCGCCCAGCCAAAGTGCACCAAGGCCATCATAATCAGTCCCACCAGATCCACATGCTTGAGGGGATTGAGGGTGAGCCGTCCCATGCGCTTGGCCGTATCATCGCCCATCCAATAGGCGGCAAGGCCATGGCAGGTCTCATGTACCGTGATGCAAAGGAGGGAGGCAAGCACCACCACCAGGGTCTGCCAGATGCTGTCCAGCCGCAGCTGGGCAAGCCATTGGGTCAATGCGCCCATGATTTCACCTCATTTTTGCGATTAACATGGGGGAAGCGTCCCCTCGATGAGGGCTAGCAGCGCTTCGCGTCCCTCGCCCTTTTCCGCAGAGAACGGAATGAGCGGCACATCGTCCCCCAGCGCCAGCGTCTCGCGGATCAGCGCGAGACTCGGCTCGATCTGGGTCTTTTTCAGCTTGTCCAGCTTATTGGCCACCACCGCATAGGGTCTTCCCGTCTGCTGAAACCAGCGCGCCATGGTCACGTCGTTCTCCGTGGGCTTATGGCGGGCGTCCACAATGAGCACGCCGAGGGTGATGAGATCCGGGTCGGCAAAGTAGCTCTCGATGAGCTTCGCCCACCGCTCCTTCTCCGCCTTGGGTACCTTGGCAAAGCCATAGCCGGGCAGATCCACCAGGTACAGCACCTGATCCACCAGAAAATAATTGATGTGCGTGGTCTTCCCCGGTGCTTCGCCCACACGGGCAAAGTTTTTCCGCTGCAAAAGGCGGTTAATCACCGAGGACTTCCCCACATTGGATCGTCCGGCAAAGGCAATCTGCGGAAGCCGATCATGCGGACAGTCCTTTAAGCTGGCGGCGGAGCGTACAAACTCCACATTGTGTAAATTCATCGTCGCACCTACTGTCGAATTCCGGTGTTGCGGCTTTTATTCTGCTCCCGCGCCACGGCCAGCTGTGCCTCCTGGGGCACCTGCACCGGGGCGGACGCTTCGGGTAAGGGCTGAAAATCCAGCGCGGCCTCCAGCACGGAATCCACGTGGGAAACCGTGAGGAAATTGAGGGCACGGCGCACCGTCTGGTCGATTTCCTCCAGATCCTTGGCATTGCCCTCTGGAATGATGACCGTCTTGATGCCGTGGCGCAGTGCCGCCATGGTCTTTTCCTTGAGGCCGCCGATGGGAAGCACCCGGCCGCGGATGGAGATTTCACCGGTCATGGCGATATCCCGGCGGACACGCGCCCCCGTCAGGGCGGAAACCATGGCCGTGCAGATGGTGATGCCGGCAGAGGGGCCGTCCTTGGGAATGGCGCCCTCGGGGAAGTGGACGTGGATATCCTTGGTTTTATAGAAATCCTTGGGCAGATGCAGCTTGTCGGCGCGGGAGCGGATATAGCTCATGGCCGCATAGACCGATTCCTTCATCACATCGCCCAGGTTGCCGGTGAGCTCCAGCTTGCCGGTGCCGTCCACCACATTGACTTCCACTTCCAGCGTTTCACCGCCCACGCTTGTCCAGGCAAGGCCGGTGACCAGTCCCACCGTATCCGCCGGGGGCAGCTCGTCGGGCAAGTATTTCCGTACACCCAGATAGTCTTCCAGATTGGAGCCCTGGATGGTAATCCGCTTGGGCGGCTTCTCGGAGACAAAGCGCATGTCGCACTTGCGGCAGAGGGTTGCCAGCTCTCGCTCCAGGTTGCGTACGCCGGACTCCCGGGTGTAGCAGGCGATGATTTCGCGAATGGCGTCATCGCTCAGGCGCACCTGGGTCTTTTTGAGGCCGTGCTTCTGGAGCTGTTTGGGCAGAAGATGCTCCTTGGCGATCATCAGCTTTTCCTCGTCGGTATACGACGAGAGCTCGATGACCTCCATGCGGTCGAGCAGCGGCGCAGGAATGGTGGAGGTGGTGTTGGCGGTGGTGATGAACATGCACTCGCTCAGGTCGAAGGGCACCTCCAGATAGTGGTCACGGAAGTTGCTGTTTTGCTCGCTGTCGAGCACCTCCAGCAGCGCCGAAGAGGGATCGCCGCGGTAGTCGCTGCCCAGCTTGTCGATTTCATCCAGCAAAAGCAGGGCATTTTTGGCGCCCGCCTGCTGAATGGCCGCCATAATCCGGCCTGGCATGGCGCCGATATACGTCTTGCGGTGGCCGCGGATATCGGCCTCATCGTGAATGCCGCCCAGGGAAATCCGCGCCATATTGCGGTTGAGCGCTCTGGCGATGCTGGTGGCCACGGACGTCTTGCCCACGCCGGGAGGCCCCACCAGGCAGATGATCTGCGCCGGCAGCTCCGGCGCCATCTTCCGCACGGCAAAGATCTCGAGAATCCGCTCCTTCACCTTTTCCAGGCCGAAGTGATCCTCGTCCAGGATCTTGCGGGCGGCACGCACGTCCACCCGTTCCTTGGTACGCTTATTCCAGGGAAGCTCCAGGCAGGTATCCAGGTACGTGCGCAGCACCGCCGCCTCGGCGGAGTTGGACGGCTGCTTGCTCAGACGCCGCAGCTCCTTTAAGAGCTTTTCCACGACTTCCTCCGGTGCCTCGAGCTTGGTGATGGCATCGTGGTACTGCTGCAGCTCTTCCTCCTCGTCACCCTCTCCCAGCTCATTCTGGATGACGCGCATCTGCTCGCGGAGGTAGTAGTCCCGCTGCCCCTTATTGACGCTCTCCTGCACCTTCTCCTGGATCTCGGTCTCCAATTGCAGAATATGAAGCTCACGACCCAAGAGAATGGTGGCCTGCTCCAGCCGCTTGAGAGGATGGAGCTGCTCGAGAATCCGCTGCTTGTCGGTATAGTTGATGGTAGAGTTCTGGGTGATATAGTCGGCAATATAGCCCGGATCCTGGGACGTGAGCAGAGCGCCCAGGCCGTCCTGGACAGAGCGCCCGGTGAGCTCGAGAAAATGCTCATAGAGCGCCTGTGCCTCCCGAAGCAGCGCCTCTGTCTTAGGTGATGCCTTGGAATAGGGCAGGTCGCTAACCGTCTCCACCCGGCCAAAGAGATAGGGCTCACTTTGGATGCACTCGGTGATTCGGGCGCGGTATTTGCCCTGCACCAAAATGCGGATGGTCTCCCCCGGCAGCTTTAAAATCTGCTTGACCACGCTGACTGTTCCGATGGCGTAGAGGCCGGAGAGATCAGGATCGTCATCCTGGACATCCCGCTGGGTCACCAGGAAAATCTCCTGGCCATGGTTGTGCATGGCCTCCTCTATCGCACGGACAGACTTTTTCCTGCCCACGTCAAAGTGGATGGTCATGCCGGGAAATACGTTGAGTCCCCGCAGCGCTAAAACCGGCAGCCGCTGGGATAAGAGAATTTCATTCATCAATCTTCCCTCCTTATCAGGGAATTGGGGAAATATACACAAAGAGAGGGCACAAGCCCCCTCTCTGCACACTTACAGTGTAACTCCGGCGTTTTTTATGGGTTGGCGCGGCTTAGAGCTATCTCTCGTAACCTGGGGCTTCTCGCCGTTACGCACACACCCTTCTGTAATCAAAACGCTCTGAATGGAGGGATCCGACGGGATCTCAAACATGATACCCGTCATAATTTCCTCCATAATCGCACGCAGTCCGCGCGCACCGATCTTCCTCTCAATGGCCTTCTCCGCGATGGCTTCCAGCGCACCCTCTTCAAAGCTGAGCTTCACCTGGTCATACTCCAAGAGCTTGCGATACTGCTTGCAAAGGGCGTTCTTGGGCTCTGTGAGGATCCGCATGAGATCCTCCTTCTGGAGGCTCTGGAGAGACGTGATGACGGGAAGCCGTCCCACCAGCTCGGGGATAATGCCGAACTTTAAGAGATCGTGGGGCTGCACCAGCCGGAAGAGCTGGCCGACATCGTGATCTTCCTTGCTCTTGATCTCCGAACCAAAGCCAATGGCGGAGCGGTCGGTGCGCTTCTCGATGATCTTGTCCAGGCCATCAAAGGCGCCGCCGCAGATGAAGAGGATGTTGGTGGTATCGATCTGGATAAACTCCTGCTGGGGATGCTTCCGGCCACCCTGGGGCGGCACGTTGGCCACAGTGCCCTCCAGAATTTTCAGCAGTGCCTGCTGCACGCCCTCGCCGGATACATCCCGGGTAATGGAGGTATTCTCGCTCTTGCGGGCGATTTTATCCATCTCGTCGATGTAGATGATGCCACGCTGCGCCAGCTCCACGTCGAAGTCAGCTGCCTGCAAAAGACGCAGGAGGATATTCTCCACGTCCTCGCCCACGTAGCCGGCCTCGGTGAGGGTGGTGGCGTCGGCAATGGCAAAGGGCACATTGAGGATCTTGGCCAGAGTCTGGGCAAAGAGGGTCTTGCCCGAGCCTGTGGGGCCAATGAGCAGGATATTGCTCTTCTGGAGCTCCACATCGGTGCTGTTCTCAAAGTAGATGCGCTTATAATGGTTATAGACCGCTACCGACAGGGCGACCTTGGCGTCGTCCTGGCCGATGATGTAGTGATCCATATAGTTCTTGATTTCCTGCGGCGTGGGCAGGGTGTCCGGCAGCTCGAAGCTCGGCGCCTGGTTGGGGCTCATATCGTCCCGGAGGATGCCGGCGCACAGCTCCACGCACTCGTTGCAGATATAGACATTGGGTCCTGCGATGATCCGATTGACCTGCTCCTGCCGCTTGCCGCAGAAGGAGCAGCGGACGCTCTCTCTAGCCAAGGTGAACTTCCTTTCTGAAGGCGAAGCTTTTAGCGCCGGTAGATGACCTGGTCAATCAGGCCATAGGCGCAGGCTTCCTCCGCCGACATGAAATTGTCGCGCTCGGTGTCCCGCTCGATGACATCCAGGGGCTTACCGGTGTTCTGCGACAGAATGTGGTTGAGACGATCCTTGATCTTCAGCATCCGCTCCACGTGGATCTTCATGTCCGTGGTCTGACCCTGGGTGCCGCCCAGGGGCTGATGGATCATGATTTCGGCGTTGGGCAGCGCCATACGCTTGCCCTTGGCGCCGGCCGAGAGCAGGAACGCGCCCATGGACGCGGCCATGCCGATGCAGATGGTGGAGACGTCGCACTTCACATACTGCATGGTATCATAGATCGCCATACCGGCCGTGACAGAGCCGCCGGGAGAATTGATGTAGAACTGGATGTCCTTGTCGGGATCCTGTCCCTCCAGGTAGAGCATCTGCGCCACCACCAGGCTGGCTGTCACGTCGTTGACCTCCTCGGAGAGGAGAATAATGCGGTCATTGAGCAGACGGGAAAAGATATCATAGCTGCGCTCACCGCGGCTGGTCTGCTCCACAACATAGGGAATAAAACTCATGGGGTACTCCTTTCACCGGTTTTATCTGAGAGATTCTAACCGGGGCAGTGGAGAATTATTCCTCTTCTTTGGAGGCTTCCTTCTCTTCTGCCTTGGGCATTTCGGTGGCAACAGCGCTCTCCACCAGGAGCTTCATGGCCTTCTTGGCAGCAAGGTCGGTCTTGAGGCTCTCCTCACCCACAGCGGCACGCACCTTGTCCTCCTCCATGGAATACTGCTCGGCCAGCTTCTTGATCTCGTCGTTGACTTCCTCGTCGGAAACGGTGATATTCTCAGCAGCCACCACAGCGTCCAGCAGCACGTTGTTGCGCACCGTGGTCTCGGCCATGGGACGCATGGAAGCGCGCAGGGAGCTCATATCGCTGCCCATCATCTTGGCATAGTCGTCGAGCTTCATGCCGTTCATCTGGAGCTGATAGGCAAACTGCTCCAGGTGCTTATCCAGCTGCTCCTCGATCATGGAGGCAGGGATGTCGCAGGTCATATTGGCCGCGGCCTTCTCCACCACAGCGCTCTCGAAGGCGCGCTCCACAGCCTCGCGGCGCTCGTTCTCCCGCTTGGTGCGGATGTCGGCGCGGAGGGCGTCCAGGGTATCAAACTCAGAGACGTCCTTGGCAAACTCGTCGTCCTTCTCGGGGAGGATGGTCTCCTTCACCTCGTGGATCTTGCACTTGAAGACCACGGGCTTCCCGGCCAGCTCGGGGGTGTAGTTCTCGGGGAAGGTGACGTTGACGTCCTTCTCCTCACCGGCGGAAACGCCCACCAGCGCCTCTTCAAAGCCGGGGACAAACTGATGAGAGCCCAGCTTCAGGCTGTACTTCTCGCCCTTGCCGCCCTCAAAAGGCACACCGTTGTCGAAGCCCTCGAAGTCCAGCACCACGGTGTCACCCTCCTGGGCAGGACGGTCGACGGTCTCGATGCGGCTGTTGCGCTCGGCCATGCGGTCGATCTCGGCTTCCACTTCCTCGTCGGTGACGTTCACGTCGGCCTTGGGCACTTCCAGACCCTTGTAGTCGCCCAGGGTGACCTCGGGATAGAGGTCGGTCTCCATGGTGAGGACGACACCGCCGTCTTCGCCGTCGTCCAGCTTGGAGATGTAGGCCGTTCCCACAGCCTTGATGGCCTGCTCCACGATGGCCTTCTCATAGAGATCGGGATAGATCTCGTTGACAGCATCTTCATAGAACACCTTGGCGCCGTACATGCCCTCCACGACCTTCCGGGGCGCCTTGCCCTTGCGGAAGCCAGGGACAAAAATGTCCTTGCGAGCCTTGTTATAGGCCTTGGTCAAAGCGGCGTCAAACTCCGCCTTTTCCACTTCAATAACAATCGTTGCCTTACCGGCAGCCTTCTCGGTGCTTTTCACATTCATTGGTGTCGTTCCTCCTATGTGGTAGGCTCAAATGCCCTTGGTTACAAAATCGCCATTACATCATGGCAGAGTATAATATTAACAGAACTTTATGAATTTTTCCACCCTTTTTTCCGGAAAATCGGAAAAATTTTTACGGTACCAGGCAGACCGGCTGAAAATTCACAAAATCAGCGGCCACCAGGCGGAAATCCGTGCCGTCATAGAGCCCTTCCATGGCCAGCTTGTGGCTGTCGCCGTGGAGATGGCCGTAGCAGCAAAGGCTGACGCGGTACTGCTTGAGCAGCGCGAGGATTTCCTCGCAGACATAGCCGCGATACCGGGGCGGATAGTGGAGAAAACAGTATTTTTCCATCTCTCCGGCAGCCTTGAGCGAGGTTTCCAGCCGGATCAGCTCCCGCCGGAAGACCTTTTCATCGTGACTGCCGCCCTGCTCCTCCTCAAAAAACCATCCCCGGGTGCCGCACAGGGCAATATCGCCGTAGAAATGGCAATTGTTGTGGAGCAGGTGCATATCCGAAAAGCCGCCCTCCTGGCAAAAGCGCTCAAACTTCGCCGCCGTGTTCCACCAGTAGTCGTGGTTACCCTTGACGAAGAGCTTCCTGCCGGGAAATTGGGAGAGAAAGCGGAAGTCGGCCTCTGCCTCGGAAAGTCCCAGCGCCCAGCAGAAGTCACCCACGATGACCAGGGTATCCTCCTGGCGCAGAACGCTGAGATTCTCTTGGAGCTTCTCCATATAGCCCGTCCACTTGCCGCCAAAGACGTCCATGGGCTTGTCAGCGGCGCCCAGGGCAAGATGGAGATCTCCCAGGGCGTAGAGCGCCATCAGCGCAGCATGCCGTCCACCACGGACAGCATCTCCTGCTTTTCTACGGTCTTCGTAAACCGCACAGCCTTCCCCGCCAGAGACGCCAGGGGCTTGGGTGCGGGCTTGCCTGTCACATCGCTCAGCTGCTTCAGGATCTCCGTCCCCTTGGCCTGCTCCGTGACCCCCAGGGCGGTGAGCACACTGTCGCAAAACTTGAAGGGGCTGGCCGTGGAGACTACCACCGCAGGGGTATCATCGGCCGTCTTCGCACGGTAGTCCTGGAGCACCGTGTAGGCAACGGCAGTATGGGTATCCATGAGATAGCCGGTGTTGTGGAACACCTTCTCAATGGTGTTGAGGGTTCGCGCGTCGTCGCAGAAGCCGGAGACAAACTGCGCCCGCACGGCATCCTTCACCTTCTGGGAGACCTCATAGCGCCCTGTGGCATTGAGAGAGGCCATATAGCCGCGCACCTCCTCATCCGAGCCGGTGAGGTCAAAGAGCAGCCGCTCTAAGTTGGAGGAAATGAGAATGTCCATAGACGGCGAGGCCGTGTTGTAGAACGGGCGGTTGCGGTCATATACGCCGGTCTGGAGGAAATCTGTGAGGACATTGTTGGCATTGGACGCGCAGATGAGCTTGTCAATGGGAAGCCCCATCTTCTTGGCGTAATAGCCGGCCAGGATGTTGCCGAAGTTGCCCGTGGGCACGCAGACATGGAACTTGTCGCCAAGCTTGAGCTTTCCCTCCCGGACGAGGTCGCAGTAGGCGGAGATGTAGTAGACCACCTGGGGCAAAACGCGTCCCCAGTTGATGGAATTGGCCGAGGAGAGCACATAGCCCCGTCCCGCCAGAACATCCCGGAAGGCAGGATCGGAGAAGATCTTCTTGACGCCGGTCTGGGCATCGTCGAAGTTGCCCACCACGGCGCAAACGCCCACATTTTCGCCCTCCTGGGTGACCATCTGGAGCTGCTGGATGTCCGAGACGCCGTCCTTGGGGTAGAAGACCATAATCTTCGTGCCGGCCACATCCCGGAAGCCCTCCAGGGCGGCCTTGCCGGTGTCGCCGGAGGTGGCCACCAGGATGCAGACCGTCTTCTCCTCGCCGTTCTTGGCCATGGAGGCGGTCAGCAGATGGGGCAGCATTTGCAGCGCCATGTCCTTGAAGGCGCAGGTGGGGCCATGCCAGAGCTCCAGCATATGGGTCTTGCAGTGGAGCTCCCGTACCGGGGCAACCTCGGGGCAGTCAAACTTGCCGCCGCCATAGGCCTTGGATGCAAAGGTCTCCAGCTCTTCGCCAGAGAAACCGTCTAAGAACAAGCCCATAATGGCCGCAGCGCGCTGCTGATAGTTCATGGGAAGCAGCGTCTTGAGATCCGGCAGCTGGGGGAACGTCTCAGGCAAAAACAGTCCGCCCTCCCGGCTCAAGCCCTGCTCAATGGCCTGCGCGGCAGTATAGCGCAGCGTATGGTCTCTGGTGCTCACATAATACATGACTTCACAACCCTTTTTATTGTATTGGAATAGATTTCCTGAATGTACGTTTCTGAAAAACCCGCCTGCTCCAAGTGGTCTGCCAGGGCGGCATACCCGGCAAGGCCGGAAAGCCCAACCGGCAGCGCGTCGCAGCCGTCCAGATCACCGCCCAGTGCCACATGGCCAAAGCCGCCCAGAGAGAGGAAGTGATCCATATGACAGCGCACGGTATCGAGATCCGCCTTCCCGCTTGGCGCAAGAAACGGCGTATAAAAGTTGATTCCCACAAATCCGCCGGTTTCGCAGATGGCGCGAAACTGTTCATCGGTGAGATTGCGCCGGTGTGGGCACAGGGCGGCGGAATTGGAATGGCTGGCCACCACCGGCTCCTCGGCAAGATCCATGAGATCCCAAAAGGCGCGCTCCGAGAGATGGCTCACGTCGAGGAGGATCCCCAGGCGCTGTGCCCGGCGGACAAATTCCCGTCCCTGGGCGGTCAATCCCCCGCCGTCCTTGACGGCGCAGCCGGCCAGGGCATTATTCTCATTCCAGGTGAGATTGACCATCCGCACGCCCAGGGCGTGCAGGTCTTCCAGCCGTCCGAGATCGCAGCCAATTCCCTCGGCGCCCTCCAGGGAGAGGAACGCGGCGCACTTCCCTGCCTCCCACGTTCGTGCAAAGGCATCGCGGTCGCGGATGAGCGCGGCTGGGCTGCCCGGCTGCTGGAGCAATTTCAAAAAGTGCCCATAGACGTTGGAAAAAATCTCCCCGCAGGCCTCACTCCCCTGTCCCATAGACAGCGGGCAGATGGCAAAGAACTGTCCGTACGCCGGATAATCCGCTGCCAAGAGATCCACCGCCGTGGTGCAGGTCTCCAACGTCTCTCCCCTGCTCCAGAGCTCCAGCGCCGTATCGCAGTGGGCGTCAAACACGGCATACTTCATTGAAAGGCGTCCTCCCAGTGGCAAATTTCCGGGTGCGCCGTGTCTACTCCCTCCGGCGCATAGATTTCAATGACGTCAAAGCGGGGCTGCCGCGCATCGGGATTCTCCTGAAGCCAGAGCATGGCCGTGGTGCGAAGGCGCCTCTGCTTCTCTAAGCCCACAAACTCCCGGGCAGCGGCAAACCGATCCGAGCGCCGCAGCTTTACCTCGACGAAGACGAGGTACTTTCTGTTTCCGGCGATGATGTCGATTTCCCCGAACCGGCAGCGGTAATTGCAGGCGAGAATGGTGAAGCGCTTCTTGCGGAGATACTCCGCCGCAACTCCCTCGCCCCAGGCACCGGCGAGATTATTTCTCCCCATAGAACTTCTTCAAAAATGTAGTGCGGTGGATGGGGCATGCGCCGAATTCCCGCAGCGCCGCATAGTGGCGCTTGGTGCCGTAGCCCTTATGTACCGCGAAGCCATACTGGGGATATACGGTATCCAATTCTTCCATGCGGCGATCCCGGGTCACCTTGGCCAAGATGGAGGCCGCCGCGATATTGGCGCTGAGGCCATCGCCGCCCACCACCGTCTTCACCGGCATTCCAAGAGGCGGCCTGCGGTTTCCATCCACCAGGGCAATGTCCGGTGACATGCCCAGCGCCGCCACCGCCCGCTCCATGGCAAGGAAGGTGGCGTTTAAAATATTCACCGCGTCGATTTCCTGCTCGGAGGCAAAGGCAATGCCGTAGGCATAGGCCTCCTTGGTAATCACATCAAAGAGCGCCCGCCGCTTTTGGTCGGAGAGTTTTTTCGAATCGTTGAGCCCTTCGATCTGTAAGTCCCGGGGCAAAATCACCGCCGCCGCGCACACGGGTCCAGCCAAGGGGCCTCTTCCCGCCTCGTCTATGCCGCACACCAGGTCAAAGCCGCCCTCATAGCACTGATGCTCCAGTTCCCAAAAATCAATCATACTTTCTCCTCCTGGGGCGGCAGATCCAGGGTAAATCGTCCCAGCTTGCCGCTGCGGTATTCCTCCAGCACCATCCTCGCTGCGCGCTCGGTATCCACCTCGCCGCCGGAGATCAAGAAGCCGCGCTTTCGCCCCACGGCCTCCAAAAGCGCGTAGCCCTGGGCATCGGACGCCGCCTCGATTTTGTACCGGCCGGCTACCGCTTCGGGGTATTGCCGCCAGAGCAGCGCCAGAAGGCCGGAAGAAAGGGTCTCCAGATCCATGATATCGTCCTTCACCGCGCCGGTGTAAGCAAGGCGCATGCCCACTTCCCGGTCTTCAAATTTCGGCCAGAGGATTCCCGGCGTATCCAAAAGAAGAAGCCCCTGATCCACGGTGATCCACTGCTTTCCCCGGGTGACACCGGGGCGGTTCTCCGCCTTGGCGCTCTTGCGCCCGGCAATCTGATTGATAAAGGTGGACTTCCCCACATTGGGAATGCCCGCCACCATGATCTTCAGCGGCCGACCCACCTGCCCCTTTTCCTGATAGCGCTGGAGCTTCTCAGACAGCATGGCGCGGATGGCGGGAACAAATCCGCCGACGCCCTTGCGGCTCTTGCAGTCGGTCTCCAGCACCGCCATCCCCTGGCTTTTAAACCAGGCCGCCCAGCGGCGCACCATGGCAGGATCCGCCTGATCGATGCGGTTGAGCACCACCAAGCGCGGCTTTCCTCCCACAATCTCATCCAAATCCGGATTGCGGCTGGAGGCCGGGATGCGCGCATCAAGAATTTCGCAGACCCCGTCCACCAGCTTGAGGCTCTCCTCCATCATCCGGCGGGTCTTGGTCATGTGGCCGGGGTACCACTGTATGTTCATCTGCTCGTCCATATTATGACACCAATCCAATTCTTCCCCAGTCTCGGGGATCGGTGATGTTGCCCATTTCGTCCTTGGTCTGTCCGGGCAGGACAATGGCGCGCACCTTTCCCAGCACACAGCTGACATTCACCATGCCCACAGGGGCAAAGCGGCTGTCGGTGGAGTTGTTGCGGTTGTCGCCCAGGACGAAGATGCAGTCCTCCGGCACAGTGGCGGGATACGAAAGGCCATACTCCCCATCCCAGTTGTTCCAGCTGCCGGTGCCGGTGTAGTCTATGAGATAGGGTTCCTCCAGTGCCTGCCCATCCACATAGACGATGTGATTTTCAAAATCAATGTCCACCGTCTGTCCGCCTGTGGCAATGACGCGCTTGACGATAGGCTCTTCCTTATAATAGGGCACGGTGAGCACCACAATATCCCCGGTCTCAATGTCGTCGCCATGATAGAGGAAATTACTCTCCAAAATGAGATAATCCCCGTGGTGCAAGGTAGGCAGCATGGACGTGCCGTCCACGCCCACCAGGCGCACCACAAACACAAACAGCAGCGTCACCGCCGCAAGGATATAGGTGATATCGTGGAGAATGCCATAGCACTCATAGAGCGGCTCAGACTTCTTCTCCGGCTTTTCCGCGGGCGCCGCGTCCTCCGGCGGCGTTTCCCGGGGCTCCCGGGGCTTTTCGTCCTCCAACAGCGAGCGAATCTCCTGGAGATCTATGGTATCGTGTACAGAATACTTGTCTTGTTCCATCTTCATCATCCTCTATGTCCAATGGGAAGCCCATTCCATGCAAATTTCTCTGCGCCGGCGCTGCTTTACCAAAGCGCTATAAAATAGCATTGTATATTATACACAAACCACGCCCGAAAGAAAAGAGCAATCAAAAAAAATCCCCGCTTGTCCGGCGGGGATTTGGGGACGTATGATGGCTTACACCTTTTCCTTGACCTTGGCAGCCTTGCCCATACGATCGCGGAGGTAGTAGAGCTTGGCGCGGCGCACTTTACCTTTGCGCACCGTCTCCACCTTCACAATGCTGGGGGAGTGCACCAGGAACACCTTCTCACAGCCCACGCCGTAGGAGATGCGGCGGACGGTGAAGGTCTCCTCCAGGCCGCCATGCTTCTTGGCAATGACGGTGCCCTCAAAAACCTGCACTCTCTCGCGGGAGCCTTCCTTGATCTTCACATGAACGCGAACCGTATCGCCCACATGGACTTCCGGAGCCTCAGCCTTCATGTACTGGCTGGTTAATGCCTTCATTAAATCCATTGTTTCGTCCTCCTAAGAATATTTAGACGTTCATACCCACATGGAATGCCGCAGTACCTTCGTACCGGCCGTGGCAGAGGACCGCCCATTTACAGACCAAGGTATTTTACCATATGGTTCCCGGAAATGCAAGCATTATTTCCCCGGAAACGGAATGGCAAACAGCCCGCCGGCACCGCCGGAGTGGAGGAAGACGATGGTCTCATCCTCCTGGAATTCCCCGGCACGGAGCTTTCGCAGGAGCAGGGAGAAAGCCTTCCCTGTATAGACCGGGTCGAGGAAAATGCCCTCCTCCCGCGCCATGAGCTCCACGGTCTCCTTCTCTTCCTGTCCGGGGATGCCGTAGCCTGCGCCCACATTGTCAAATAGTTCCACATTGTTCCCGTTTAACGGGTGCTCCAGCTCCAAGAGGCCGCTGATTTCGGCCTTGAGCTGGGTGCAGATCTGGGCGAAGGGCTCGCTGTCCACCGCCACGCCGGTGACCTTTACGTCGGGTGCGTATAGATCCGCGCCGGCGCAGAGCCCGGCGTAGGTGCCGCCGGAGCCCACCGCCGACACCATGCGGTCGGGGTGAATGCCCAGCGCCGCGCACTGCGCCATGGTCTCCCGGAAGCACTCCACATAGCCCAGAGCGCCCAGGGCGTTGGAGCCGCCCAGGGGAATTTCATAGGCGAGCTTGCCTTCCTTGGCATAGGCCGTCTTGCGCCGCGCCATCTCCTCATAGATCACCCGGTAGTCGTCGGTGTCCACGAACACCACCTCGGCACCCAGCAGGTGATCGAGGTATACGTTGCCCACTTCCTCAGACACGCCGCGGTCTTTGAGCAGCAGCACCGCCTGCATGCCCAGGCGGCCGCAGCAGGCGGCCGTGAGCATGGCATGGTTGGACTGGGCGCCGCCGGTGGTCATCACGATGGATGCCCCCTTATTCTGGGCATCCGCCAGCAAAAACTCCAGCTTGCGTACCTTGTTGCCGCCCAAGCCAACGCCTGTCATATCATCCCGCTTGAGATAAAGCCGTTTTCCAAACATCCGGCTCAGATTGGGAAGCGCCACCAGCGGCGTGGGAAAGCATCCCAGAGAAACCCGGGGGAAATCTGAAAGCAGTCGCATCCTGTATCCTTCTTTCTTATCGAAATACCTCGCCCTGTCCATCCAAAACCTCCAGGCGGCGGCAATGGACAAAGTCCGCCTTGCCCAGCTCCGTTTCCACCGCCTGGGAGAGGAGCATGGGGTTGAGCGACGGCTGCTGCGCCGTGATCTCGGCGTCCAGCACGATGGTATGTCCATCGGGGCGTGCCACAGAGAGTGTTCGAATCATCGGGCGAATGTCCACCTGGGCGCTCCCCTTTTTGGACTGCTTTTCCACCATGATGCTCTCCTGACGAAATACTGCTTCCACAGCCTCCGCAGACGGCGCTCCCTGGTCGTACTCCAGCTCCACCTGCACCCTGAGATAGACAAGCTCCTTGAGCTTTCTACCCATCTCGTATACCTCCAGCACACGAATGCCTGCGGGAAGCACAGCGTTGAGCTGCTCCGGCGTCACCGTGCCGGCCTCTTGCAGTTCAAAGTCCAAAAGCTCACAGCGGCTTTCCGTGCCCAGCGCCAGAGGCAGGGCAATGGACACGATGGCGCGGGGCGTAAAGCCCTGGGAGTGGCGCAGCAGCAGCCCTGCCCGACGAAACGCCCGCTGAAAGATCCGCATGAGATCCAAGTGGGAGATATAGATGCTCTCTCCCGTCTTTTCAAACAGCAGCCTAGACATCACATGTCACCCCGCCTTCCAGCCGATTTGCACCGCAGCCGCCGCAGGCCGTGCGGCAATCCGGCGTTGTCTTGGATTCATAGGCTCTCTCCCGCTCCCGCCAGAAATAGTTCTTGGAAATGCCCACGTCCATGGTGCTCCACGGCAGCAGCTCGTCCTTTTCATAGGCGCGCTGGGCGTACTGTGCCGGATCCACGCCGCAGACGGCAAAGGCCTCCTGCCAGATGTCATAGCGGAAGTACTCATCCCAGCCGTCCAACCGGGCGCCGTGCTCCACCGCATAGGCGAGCACCGGGCACAGCCGCCGGTCGCCCCTGGCCAGCACCGCCTCCAGGAAGCTCAGATCCGAGCCGTGGTAGCGATAGTCCACCGCCCGGCTGTGAAGGTGCTCCTTTAAAAGATGCACCCGGCGCATATACTCCTCCGGCGTGATCTGTGCTTCCCACTGGAAGGGCGTGAAGGGCTTGGGCACAAAGAAGGCCGTGGAGAGGTTGATGGAAAGTCCCCGCTTTTTGTTGGCGGCGTTCTCCTTCCAGACCTTGAGGATCTTCCACACCAGCTCCGCGATGGCGATGACGTCCTCGTCGGTCTCCGTGGGAAGCCCCAGCATGAAGTAGAGCTTCACGTTGTTCCAGCCGCCGGAGAAAGCCGTGGCGCAGGTGGTGAGCACCTCCTCCTCGGTGACATTCTTGTTGATGGCGTCCCGGAGGCGCTGGCTGCCCGCCTCAGGAGCAAAGGTGAGGCCGCTCTTGCGTACCCGCTGCACCTTGGCCATGAGCTCTCTGGAGAAATTGTCCGCCCGAAGGGAGGGCAGGGAGAGGTTGATGTGGCGGCTCTCGCAATAGGAAAGCAAGCCGTCGGCCAGCGGCGCGAGCTGACGGTAATCGGAGGTAGAGAGGCTTGAAAGGGTGATCTCGTGGTTTCCTGAGGTCTCCAGCGCCTCCACCGCCTGATGATAGAGCGTCTCGGCGCTGCGCTCCCGCACAGGCCGGTAGCAGAAGCCCGCCTGGCAGAACCGGCAGCCTCGAATGCAGCCGCGGAAGACCTCCAGGTTTGTCCGGTCGTGGACAATCTCCGTATTGGGGACGATCGTCTGCGCCGGATAGTACGCCTTGTCCAGATCCCGCACAATGCGCTTGACCACCCGTTCCGGCGCGCCGACCAGGGGTTCAATGGACTGGAGCCGTCCATCCGCGCCATAGTGATGGCGGTAAAGCGACGGCACATAGACGCCGGGAATCTTCACCACTTCATGGAGAAAGCGCGGCTTGTCCCACCCTTCCCCCTTGGCCTTGCGGTAGAGGTTGAGAATCTCCGGCGTCATCTCCTCCCCTTCTCCCAGGGAGAAAAAGTCGATAAAGTCCGCCAGCGGTTCCGGGTTCACGGCGCAGACACCGCCGGCAAACACCAGCCCCTGCAGGCCGGGACGATCCCGGCTCAAAAGCGGAACTCCGGCCAGGTTCAGCATATTGAGAATATTGGTATAGCTCATCTCATAGCCGATGCTGAAGGCGATCAGGTCGAAGTCCTTCACCGGGTCGCGGCTCTCCAGGGCATAGAGCGGAATCTGGTGCTGGCGCATGGCCGCCTCCATATCCCCCCAGGGCGCGAAGACCCGCTCGCACCACACGCCGTCCATGTTGTTCATGATACCATATAAAATGCGCATGCCGATGTTGGACATGCCGATTTCATAGGTATCCGGAAAGCAAAATGCCACCCGGAGATCCACGTTGGCTTTGTCCTTGATGATCTGTCCGTACTCCCCGCCCACATAGCGCGCGGGCTTTTGCACCGTGGGGAGAATCCGGTGGAGCTGATCGGTCATAGTTTTCTTCCTTTGCAGCGTTTTGGGTCTATTTTACCCATCCGGCGCCGGAAAAGCAACCTGAATTTGTGGTGCTCCACCCCTTAGAGAAACCAGGAGGCAATCTCCTGCGTGAGACTTCTAGCAAATCCCTCCATGCGGAAGATTTTTTAGCAAATCTCTGACGCCGCATTTCCAGCCCTGCACAATAGCACCAGCGCCGCAAAGATCGGCCACAGCCCCGCCTGACGCGCGGCAGTCAGCCAGCAGGCGCCCACCATCAGCGTTGTACAGGTGAGATAGACGCACAGTCGGAGAAAACGCCCCGCCCGCTCCGGCGGCAGGCGGGAGAGCAGCGAGGCGCGGAGAATGCGGCCGCCGTCCATGGGATAGAGCGGCAGTAAATTCACCGCCGCCAGCGCAAGGCTCACCAGCGCAAAAACCGGCAAATTCCGCAGCGTCAATCCTGCCGACAGGAGATTGACTGCCGGTCCCGCCGCCGCAGAGAGCACCTCTTGCCGGTAGCCGAGTCCCTCCGTCTCTATTTTTGCCCCGCCCGCTCCCAGGGTGATCCCTCGAATGGGTCGGTGAAAGAAAGCCAACACCGCCAGATGTCCCAGTTCATGGAGCAGTAATGCCAGCAAGAACCATCCGCACAGCCTGAGATCGCACCAGCCCAGCAAGCAAACCACCGCCGCAAACCCCAGCGTTACTCTAATGTTCTTCACCCAGCAGCACCTCAATCGACTCCGAGAGGGTCTCTTTCACCGGCTCCCCTGCCTCCAGGCCTTCTGCAAGGGTACTGAAGGCCTGCCGCACCTGTCCATTTTCCCAGCCGCCCAGAACTTCTTTTGCCCGCTGGGAGAACTCCGGATAGCACCAGCCGCACACGCCCAAGAGAAGCGCCAGTGCCGCCACTACATACAATATGGATAGAAATGTTGCAATTCCGCTGCCTTTTTGTCGTTCCACCTTTGATCGCCTCCTCCTCATATGGTATGCCGCCAGGTGGACGCGCATGATTTCCACTTGACAGGAGACAGAAAGGCGGATATAATGATTGTCGTTATCCGGGTGTGGCGAAGTTTGGTATCGCGCTTGGTTCGGGTCCAAGAGGCCGTGGGTTCGAATCCCGCCACTCGGACCAAACAATGATAATCCGAACTCCATTATCCAAGTGGGTAATGTGTTCGGATTTATCATTTCTATTGAGAATATTTTATAATCTAAAAGCGGGGTAAGCCAATGGCTTTCCCCGCTTTACTTAGATGTTCATTGTCTTTTTTCAAGAACCAACCATACAAGTTGATTATTACTGTCATTATA
>NHCFR00700__coassemble_939_pt1 | contig 53275 bp, 38 predicted proteins | sample NHCFR00700__metabat2_high_PE_007 | metagenome-assembled genome bin NHCFR00700 | reverse complement strand
TGATCCCCTCCGGTATGCTTCGCATACCACCTCCCCTTGGGCACCAAGGGGAGGCAATTGAAAAAACTATATTGTTTGGAGGCAATTATGGAATACAAGCAGACCTTAAATATGTTTAAGTCCGGCTTCCCCATGCGGGCTGGTCTCCCTGCCCGGGAGCCCGGGATGCTGGAGAAGTGGTACGAGATGGATCTCTACCACGAAATGCTCAAGAAAAATGAGGGCAAGCCCCGCTTCGCCCTCCACGACGGCCCCCCCTTCTCCAACGGCGGCCTCCACATGGGTCACGCCCTCAACAAGTCCATCAAGGACTTCATCGTCCGCTCCTACGCCATGCGGGGCTACTACACCCCCTATATCCCCGGCTGGGACAACCACGGCATGCCCATCGAGTCGGCCATCATCAAGCAGAACAAGCTCAACCGCAAGGCCATGAGCGTGCCGGAGTTCCGCTCCGCCTGCCACGACTTCGCCCAGCACTACATCGACGTGCAGATGGAGGGCTTCAAGCGCATGGGCGTCGTGGGCGACTGGGAGCACCCCTACAAGACCATGGATCCGAGCTTCGAAGCCGAGGAAGTGAAGATCTTCGGCGAGATGTTCCGCAAGGGCTATATCTATAAGGGCTTGAAGCCCGTCTACTGGTGCCCCAAGGACGAGACCGCCCTGGCCGAGGCCGAGATCGAGTACCAGGACGACCCCTGCACCACCGTGTATGTGAAGTTCCCCATGCACGACGACCAGGGTAAGCTCTCCAGCTACGACAAGAGCAAGCTCTTCTTCGTCATCTGGACGACCACCATCTGGACCCTCCCCGGCAACCTGGCCATCGCCCTCCACCCCAGCGAGTCCTACGCATTGGTGAAGGTTCCCTCGGGCGAAGTCTACGTCATGGCCGAAGCCCTGACGGAAAAGGTCATGAACGTTGCAGGCATCGAGGGCTACGAGATCCTCGAGACCCATCCCGGCGCGTTCTTTGAGAACATGCTGGCAGACCATCCGTTCCTGCCCAAGACCTCCCGGCTGGTGCTGGCCGACTATGTCACCATGGACTCCGGTACCGGCTGCGTCCACACCGCCCCCGGCTTCGGCGCCGACGACTACCAGACCTGCCTCCGGTACGGCATGGACATGGTGGTGCCCGTGGATGACCAGGGTCGCCACACCGACTACGCCGGCAAGTACGCCGGTCTCAAGACCGAGGAAAGTAATCCCATCATCCTCAAAGACATGCAGGAATCCGGCATGCTCCTGGCCAAGGAAGAGATCGTCCACTCCTACCCCCACTGCTGGCGCTGCAAAGGCCCCATCATCTTCCGCGCCACGCCCCAGTGGTTCTGCTCCGTGGACGCCTTCAAGGACGAGGCCGTGGCCGCCTGCGACCACGTGCGCTGGCTCCCCGCCTGGGGCAAGGATCGCATGATCGCCATGATCCGCGAAAGAAGCGACTGGTGCATCTCCCGCCAGCGGCGGTGGGGTCTTCCCATCCCGGTGTTCTACTGCAAGGACTGCGGCAAGCCCATCTGCGACGAGAAGACCATCCAGGCCGTCTCCGACCTCTTCGCCGCCAAGGGCTCCAACGCCTGGTATGAGCTCTCCGCCGAAGAGATCCTCCCCGACGGCTACACCTGCCCCCACTGCGGCTCCAAGTCCGGCTTTACCAAGGAGGAGGACACCCTGGACGGCTGGTTTGACTCGGGCTCCTCCCACTTCGCGTCCATGAAGCGCGACCAGGGCTTCTGGCCTGCCGACATGTACCTGGAGGGCCTCGATCAGTACCGCGGCTGGTTCCAGTCGAGCCTCCTCACCTCCGTGGGTGCCCTGGGACAGGGCGCACCCTTTCAAGAGTGCGTCACCCACGGCTGGACGGTGGATGGCGAGGGCAAGGCCATGCACAAGTCCCTGGGCAACGGCGTCGATCCCCAGGACATCTTTAAAAAGTACGGCGCGGATCTTCTGAGATTGTGGGCTGCCTCGGCGGACTACCACGTGGACGTGCGCTGCTCGGACAACATCTTCAAGCAGCTGAGCCAGAACTATTTGAAGTTCCGCAACACCGCCAAGTACTGCCTGGACAACCTGGTGGACTTTGATCCCAACACCCTGGTGGCGCCTCAGGACATGCTGGAGCTCGACCGCTGGGCGGTGACCTGCCTCAATTCCCTCATGGAAAAGGTGGAGCAGGCATACCAGAACTACGAGTTCCACGTCATCACCCACGCCGTCAATGACTTCTGCGTGGTGACCCTCTCGGCGCGGTATCTCGACATCATCAAGGATCGCCTCTACTGCGACGGCAAGGACTCCCTGCCCCGCCGCTCTGCCCAGACCGCCCTGTTCCTGATCCTCAGCGCCATGACCAAGCTCTTCGCGCCCATCCTCTGCTTCACCTGCGACGAGATCTGGCAGGTGATGCCCCACCGCAGCGAGGACGACGGCCGGAACGTCCTTCTCAACGAGATGGACAAGCCCTTCACCGCCTACGCCCTGGACGAGGCAGCCATGGAGAAGTACGACGTGCTCTTCGCCCTCCGCTCCGACGTCAACGGCGCGCTGGAGGCCGCCCGGAACGAAAAGCGCATCGGCAAGGCGCTGGAAGCCCATGTGACCCTGGCCGCTTCCGACGATTCTTCCAAGGAAGCCCTGGCGAAGGTCAATGGCCTCAACCTGGCGGAGCTGTTCCTGGTCTCCTCTGTGGAGGTGGCGGAAAGTGCTCAGGGCGTCCAGGGTACCGCCTACCCCGGCCTCACCGTGGCCGTGGAGGAAGCCAGAGGCACCAAGTGCCCCCGGTGCTGGATGCACTCCACCGAGGCCAATGAAGAAGGCCTCTGCCCCCGCTGCGCCGCGGTGATGAAGACCATTGAGGTGGAGCTGTAAGCCGTTTAAAAAAGATTTCATAATTGACCTCTAAGTTTTTTAATAACCCCTTGCTAAGATAAACTTGCAAGAAGCAATTCACTTTTTCATTTCCCCCTCTCTTTTTATAAAAAACACCGCAGGTCTGGTCAACCTGCGGTGCTTTTTTATGGTAGGGTGCAGTGGAACATTGCGGTGCACCACCGACCTCGGTGTAGGGGCGCATTGTATATGCGCCCGGGTAGGCACCTTAAAAATTGCCACTGCCACGGGCGGATATTTCATCCGCCCCTACGGGGTGTGCTGCACGGGGCGCAGGAGCGGCCAGCTCTGGGTGAGGAGGTACAAAAGCGCGCCGCCGGTGATGGCCACGTCCCGGGGCTGGGCGCCGGCCATGGCCGCCGCCGCGAAGAAGATGCCGCCCAGGGTGAAAAACGCCGTGAGCCGCCGCTTGCCCCGGTCAAAGGCGAAGCCGCCCAGCTCCAGCATGGCGCAAAGGGCGAAAATCAGCGCCAGAAGGCTATAGCAGTAGTCGAGAATCACGGGATCCCGGCTCCACACCCGGAAATCCCGCACCAGCCGCACGCCCCAGCAGATCACCGGCAGGAAGTAGATGGCCGCGTGGGGCTTCTTGCCCCGGTAGCTGCAGGCGGCCTGGACGATCCACGAGAGTGCCGCCAGAATTCCCAGCAGCGCCAGCCCCCGGTCAAACTCCCGGGCGGGAGAGAGCGCCATGGCCGCCGAACCGCCGGTGACGGCCAAGGCCGCCGCACACAGCCCCAGGACGTACAGGGGCGAACGGCTCAAAATGGCGGTGTGCTTCTTCCGCCGGCCGAGAAACAGGGCGTACACCGCCAAAAGCACCACCACCGCCACGGTGAAGTAGGTGAAAAAGCTGCCGCCGCTCTGAATCTGCCGCTGCCGCAGCCAGTAGGCCGCCACCGCAAAAATGCCCGTGGCCGCCAGCGCCACCGGGCGCTTGATTGTCTGTTCCATGGTATACCCCCGCTTTTGTCGCTATTCTACCGGCTAGTATACCACAGTTTTTTCCGGTTTGAAAGCCATTTCCGCTCAGGCGGCGTTTTTGAGATACCAGGCGATGAGAAGATCCGCCACCTTGCCGTAGGACTGCACCCCCGCCTCCTCGTCGAAGGCCTTCAAGTAGGCGTCGTTCACCTGCTGCGCCACGTCCTGCACCGTGCCCTCGTAGGGCTCGTAGTGGGCGTTCGCCCGGCGGCAGTCGGCGCGGAGGGTCTCGGACATGGTGTCCCAGATCTCGGTGGCCGCGGCCTGGTCGGCTTCATAGAGGGCGTTATAGCAGTAGACGAAGGCCGAGTACCAGCCGGAGTAGCGGAAGGCCACGTCCTCGTGGGCGGTGGAGGCCAAAAATGCCGCAAAGTTGGCCTCGTCCTCGGCGGCGATGGTCAGGCGGTGGGCAAGCTCGTGGCACATGGTAAAGGGCAGGGAGGCGGCGTAGGTGTCGGGGTTCACGCAGCTCTCCCCGGTGAAGGGCACAAAGATGCCGGTGGTGCCGGTGTAGTTAAAAAGGTCGGGCACCAAGAGCTTTTTCACCCGGGGCAGGGAGTCTACCTGGAAGAAGTCATACTGCTTCCCCAATGCCTCGTAGCCCGACGGGGCGGACTTGGCCATGGCGGAAAAGTCGGTGGCCATGTCCCCGGCCTCGGTGCGGGGCACCTGATCGGCCAGAGCGCCGGCCTGGGCGGCCATGTAGGCCGTGGCGTCGGTGAGCTGCGCCTTGGTGTAGCCGGTGACGGTGAGTCCCACGTGCTCGGAAACCGAGGGCGCATAGTGGTTGACGCCCCAGAGCCCCACGAAGAGGAACACCATCACGCTGAGAAAGAGCGCCACGCCAGAAAGCCAGCAGAGGAAGCCCCGCTTGTGGGTGAAGGTGCGCACCAGAGTGTAGAGGAGGAGCAGCAGGATCAGAACCAGCAGGATTTCCCACACCGCAAAGGGGAAGGGCGCGGTGAGGTTTCCCAAAAAGGTTAGAATATTCCGGCACAGGCCGGTATAGAAGTCAAAAAAGCCGGGCACATAGGCCGCCGCGGCCACCAGAAACAGGGTGAGCACAACAAAGACAGCGGTAAGGATCAGTCGTCCAATGGTTCGCATCAGCGGGTTCCTTTCTTGGGTGGGATTTGGGGATGTGGCGGGCTGCGTTGGGCAGAAAGTCTTGCGGAAATCGCAGGTGCCTACAGCGGCGGCATGAGGGCATGCCGCCCTACAAGGTGCGGTGGAAATGTTCGGCTGCACCCCGTAGGGGCGCGCATTGCGCGTCCGTGCCGCGAAGCGGCTCTGACACCGGCGGACAGCCAATGGCCGCCCCTACAGGGTGCACTGCGATGGATGATTTGTGGTATTATACCACAATTTCCCCCAAAACAAAAGCGGCGGGGGCAAACTGCTGAAATCCGCCCCCTTGGCGGTGGTTTCCTTGACTTTTGCCGCCGCGCGGATATAATAAAAATCAAATTGACCGCATACCACCCCACAGCCGGTGGGGGCGGGACAGGAGGAAAACGGAAATGCTCAAAAATACCGAAAAAACCATGGAAAAAATCGTCGCCCTGTGTAAAGGCCGCGGCTTCGTGTTCTCCGGCTCGGAGATCTACGGCGGCCTGGCCAACACCTGGGACTATGGCCCCCTGGGCGTGGAGCTCAAGAACAACGTGAAAAAGGCCTGGTGGAAGAAATTCGTCCAGGAAAACCCCTACAACGTGGGACAGGACAGCGCCATTTTGATGAATCCCCAGACCTGGGTGGCCTCGGGGCATCTGGGCGGCTTCTCCGACCCGCTGATGGACTGCAAGGTCTGCAAGGAGCGCTTCCGCGCCGACAAGCTCATTGAGGACTACTGCGAAGAGAAGGGCATCGCCCTAGAAAAGCCCATTGACGCCTTCTCCCAGGACGAGATGGCCGCCTTCATCGAGGCGCATCAGATCCCCTGCCCCACCTGCGGCAAGCACGACTTTACCCCCATCCGCCAGTTTAACCTGATGTTCAAGACCTTCCAGGGCGTCACCGAGGACGCGAAGAATACCGTGTACCTGCGCCCCGAGACTGCCCAGGGCATCTTCGTGAACTTCAACAACATCCAGCGCACCACCCGCCGCAAGCTCCCCTTCGGCGTCTGCCAGATCGGCAAGAGCTTCCGCAATGAGATCACCCCCGGCAACTTCACCTTCCGCACCCGGGAGTTTGAGCAGATGGAGCTGGAATTCTTCTGCAAGCCCGGCACGGATCTCGAGTGGTTCCAGTACTGGCGGACGTACTGCCACGACTGGCTCCTCGGCCTCAACATCAAGGACGAGAACCTGCGCCTGCGCGATCACAGCCCCGAGGAGCTGTGCTTCTACTCCAAGGCCACCACGGACTTTGAGTTCCTCTTCCCCTTCGGCTGGGGCGAGCTGTGGGGCGTGGCCGACCGCACGGACTATGACCTGAGCCAGCACCAGAAGGTCTCCGGCGTGGACATGACCTACTTCGACCAGGAGAAGAACGAGCACTATATTCCCTACGTCGTCGAGCCCTCCCTGGGCGCCGACCGCGTGACCCTGGCCTTCCTGGTGGAGGCCTACGACGAGGAAGTGGTGGGTCAGGACAAGAACGGCAAGGACGACATCCGCGTAGTTCTACACTTCCATCCGGCTCTCGCGCCCTTCAAGGCCGCCGTGCTGCCCCTCTCCAAGAAGCTCGGCCCCAAGGCCACGGAGATCTACCACAGCTTGCAGAAGGACTTCATGGTGGACTACGACGAGGCCGGCTCCATCGGCAAGCGCTACCGCCGCGAGGACGAGATCGGCACGCCCTACTGCATCACCGTGGACTTCCAGACTGTGGGCGATGAGAACACCCCCGCCGACAACGCCGTGACCATCCGCGACCGCGACACCATGGAGCAGGTGCGCGTGCCCATCGACCAGCTCAAGGCCTGGCTCACCGACAAGCTCGCGTATTAAATCGCAGGTGCCCCACGGGCGGCCATAAAGGCCGCCCCTACACCACGCTTCCAGGCTTTTCGTAGGGGCGGGGTTTATCCCCGCCCGTGCCGGGTTGCGTTCGGCGGGAGCCTTGCGGAAATCGCAGCCGCCCGTGCCATTTTATTTACCAAGGGAGGAACCTTCATGAAAGCCATTGTCACTGTCGTCGGTCTCGACCGGGTTGGCATCATCGGCGAGCTTTGCACCGTCCTCGCCGGGATGCAGATCAACATCGTGGACATCAGTCAGACCGTGATGCGGGACTTTTTCACCATGATTATGCTGGTGGACACCGGCCGCGCCAACAAGACCCTGGACGAAATCGGCGCCGTCCTCCACGAAAAGGAGGAGGAGATGAACCTCTCCATCCGCATCCAGCGGGAGGACATCTTCCACGCCATGCACCGCATTTGAGGAGGCAGCCATGCTACTGAGTCACTCCGACATCATGGAGACCATCAACATGATCTCCCAGCAGCACCTGGATATCCGCACCATCACCATGGGCATCACCCTTCTAGACTGCGCCGACCCCGACCCCGCCGCCGCCGCCGGGAAGATCTACGACAAGATCTGCCGCTGCGCCCAAAACCTGGTGCCCACCGGGCAGCGCATCGAAAAGGAGCTGGGCATCCCCATCGTCAACAAGCGCATCTCCGTCACCCCCATGGCCTTGGTGGCCGGCGCCAGCGACACCGAAGACTATGTGCCCTTCGCCGTGGCCATGGATCGAGCCGGGCGGGAGTGCGGCGTGGACTTCATCGGCGGCTTCTCCGCCTTGGTGCAAAAGGGTATGACCGTGGGCGATAAGCGCCTCATCCAGTCCATCCCCGAAGCGCTGGCCAGCACCAATATCGTCTGCTCCAGCGTCAACGTCGGCTCCACCAAGGCCGGCATCAACATGGACGCCGTTGCCCTCATGGGGCAGGTGGTGCGCCGCACCGCCGCCCTCACCGCCGACCAAGGGGGCATGGGCTGCGCCAAATTGGTGATCTTCTGCAATGCCGTGGAGGACAACCCCTTCATGGCCGGCGCCTTCCACGGCGTGGGCGAGCCGGAGACCGTCATCAACGTGGGCGTCTCGGGTCCCGGCGTGGTGCACCACGCCCTTCAAAAGGTCAAGGGCAAGCCCCTGGACGTGGTGGCCGAGACCGTGAAGAAGACCGCCTTCCACATCACCCGCATGGGACAGCTGGTGGCACAGGAGGCGTCCAAGCGATTGAACGTCCCCTTCGGTGTGGTGGATCTCTCCCTGGCGCCCACTCCGGCCATCGGCGACAGCGTGGCGCGGATTTTAGAGGAAATGGGTCTTGCCACCTGCGGCACCCACGGCACCACCGCCGCCCTGGCGCTCTTAAACGACGCGGTCAAAAAGGGCGGCGTCATGGCCTCGAGCAGCGTGGGCGGCCTCTCGGGCGCGTTCATCCCCGTCTCCGAGGACGAGGGCATGATCGCCGCGGCGTCCTCGGGCGTCCTCACCATCGACAAGCTGGAGGCCATGACCTGCGTGTGCTCGGTGGGCCTCGATATGATCGCCGTCCCCGGCGACACCTCCGCCGAGACCATCTCCGCCATCATCGCCGACGAGGCCGCCATCGGCATGGTCAACACCAAGACCACCGCCGTGCGCCTCATCCCGGCGCTGGGCAAGAAGGTGGGCGACATGGTGTCCTTCGGCGGCCTCCTGGGCGAGGCGCCGGTGATGCCCGTCCACAGCGAGAGCGCCGCGGAGTTCATCGCCCGCGGCGGCAGAATCCCCGCCCCCATGCAGAGCCTCAAGAACTGAGCATGGTGCGGACGGCCGATGGCCGCCCCTACCTGGGTACCGTTCGGCAGAAAGACTTGCGGAAATCGCAGCTGCCGAAACACCTCTCCGTCATCGGCTTGCGCCGATGCCACCTCCCCTCAAGGGGAGGCTTGAGACGACGCAAAATCCAAGGGCTCCCCTTGAGGGGAGCTGGCTCGCGAAGCGAGACTGAGAGGTGTGACCGCAGTGCGTTTCGCGGAGGGCTTGCGGAAATCGCATCGACCCCTTCGACACGCCGCGGCTTTTCTGAAAAAAACCGTTTTCCCGCGATTTTGGACTTCCAAAATCGCGGGAAATCTTGTATGATAGAATCAAACTTGTGTTCCATCAACACATTTCATTCCCGTTCGGCTGGTTCTTTATGGATTCTGCCGGACTGATGCAAAGGAAGGATATTATGGATCAAAGCAAACGCAAGCTCCTGGCCTTGAATGCCGCCAAGGCGCGGCTTCTCGCCGTGCAGATGGTGCACGACGCAGCCTCCGGCCATCCCGGCGGCTCCTTGAGCTGCCTGGACGCCCTCACCACGCTCTACTTCGACATCATGCACGTCGATCCCGCCAATCCCCGTGACCCCGACCGCGACCGCTTCGTCATGTCCAAGGGTCACTGCTCCCCCGCCCTCTACCCTGTGCTGGCGCTCAAGGGCTTCTTCCCCGTGGAGGATCTCAAGATGTTCCGCCGGGTGGACGGCCATATGTCCGGTCACGTGGAAATGCACCATGTGAAGGGCGTGGACATGTCCACCGGCTCCCTGGGTCAGGGCATCTCCGCCGCCGTGGGCATGGCTCTGGCCGGAAAGGTGATGAAGAAGGACTACCGCGTCTACGCCATCCTGGGCGACGGCGAAATCGCCGAGGGTCAGGTGTGGGAGGCCTTCATGTCCGCCGCCAAATATCAGCTCGACAACCTCTGCGCCACCATCGACGTCAACGGCCTGCAGATCGACGGCAAGACTTCCGACGTCATGCCCTCCGAGCCCCTGGACAAGAAGCTCGAGGCCTTCAACTGGCACGTCATTCAAGTAGACGGCCACGACTACGACGCTTTGGAGAAGGCGTACCAGGAGGCCGCCACGGTCAAGGGTCAGCCCACCGTGGTGCTCGCCAAGACCATCAAGGGCAAGGGCGTCTCCTTCATGGAAAACAACGCCGGCTGGCACGGCAAGGCGCCCAACGACGAGCAGATGGAGCAGGCGCGCGCCGAGCTGGAAGCTACGATCCGGGAACTGGAGGGTTAAATCATGGGTGAAAAAATCGCAACACGCGCCGCTTACGGCAAGGCGCTGGTAGAACTGGCCGACAAATATCCCGACCTCATGGTCTTTGACGCGGATCTCTCCAGCGCCACCATGACCAAGGACTTCGCCAAGGCCTATCCCGACCGCTTCTTCGACATGGGCATCGCCGAGTGCAACATGGTCGGCGTCGCCGCCGGCATGGCCACCTGCGGCCTCAAGCCCTTTGTGAACACCTTCGCCATGTTCGCCTCCGGCCGGGCATGGGAGCAGGTCAGAAATTCCGTCTGCTATCCCCACCTGAACGTCAAGGTCATCGGCTCTCACGGCGGCCTCTCCGTGGGCGAGGACGGCGCCACCCACCAGTGCATCGAGGACTTCGCCCTCATGCGCGCCATCCCCGGCATGGTGGTGCTCTGCCCCTGCGACGGGTATGAGATGCGCCTGGCCACCGAGGCGCTCCTCAATTACGACGGCCCCGCCTACATGCGCCTGGGCCGCCTGGCCGTGGACACCGTCACCGATGAGATCCCCGGCTACAGCTTCGAGCTGGGCAAGGGCGTGACCCTTCGCGACGGCAGCGACGTGACCATCATTGCCGTGGGCATGAATGTGCAGATGTCCCTGAAGGCCGCCGAGCTTTTGGCTCAGGAGGGCATCTCCGCCCGGGTCATCGACATGCACACCATCAAGCCCCTGGACACCGAGCTTGTTCTCAAGGCTGCCAAGGAGACCGGCTGCATCGTCACCACCGAGGAGGCCAACGTCCTGGGCGGTCTCGGCGCGGCGGTGTGCGAGTACCTCTCCGGCGAGTACCCCGTGCCCGTGGTGCGCCACGGCGTCATGGATGAGTTCGGCCGCAGCGGCAAGGCGCCGCTGGTGCTGGAAGCCTACGGCATCACTCCCGAGGAGATCGCCAAGAGCGCCAAAAAGGCCATGGCCATGAAGAAATAACGATTTTCTGGAGGGCGCGCTGCAAAAAGCAGCGCGCCCTTGTGCGTTGAATAAGCCTCCCCTTGGTGCCCAAGGGGAGGTGGCAGGCCAAAGGCCTGACGGAGGGGATCAGAATTTCAGAAATCGCCAGCTTACAACCCCTCAGGCGCTGCGCGCCAGCTCCCCTTCACAGGGGAGCCTTTGGTGCACGTTCCCCTATTGCGTTTGGGTGGGAATGCTGGTAGAATAGCGGTGAATCAAGAGAGACAAGCGAGGAATTTTCATGTCCATCAGGCTCATCAGCATCGACGTGGACGGCACCCTCATCAATCGCCAGGGGGACGTCACCCCCGCCACCCGCTCGGCCTTGCAGCGCGCCGCCGACGCGGGCATCCACGTCACCTTAAATACCGGCCGTCCCCTTTCCGAGTCCGGGGCGCTTTTAAAGGCGCTTCCCATGATGCGCTATGTGGTTTTGTGCACCGGCGCCGAGGTGCGGGATCTTCAAACCGGCCGGATCATCGCCAGCCACGGCCTCACCAATGAGGAAAACCGGCGGCTCTATGACCTTCTCTCCCCCCTGGACGGCATGATTCAGATTTTCAACGAGTTTGACGGCAAGCTCTATAACCGCGCCTGGGATTTGGCGCGGGCAGACCGGTTTTGTCCGCCCAACCTGGCCAAAATGTGCCGGGAGACCCACGTGGCCGTGGCCGACCTGGACGCCTTTATGGATGGCTACACCGGCACGGCCAGCAAGATCCACCTCTTCTTCCCCAACCACGAGGAAAAATTGAAGGCCGCAGCGCTTTTACAGGGCTTGCCCTTCTTCGTCTCCGAGAGCGTGCCCAACGACATCGAGGTCATGCCCCTGGGCGTGGACAAGGGCACCGGCCTCTCTGCCCTGGCCGCGTACCTCAAAATCACCCCGGCGGAGGTCATGGCCGTGGGCGACGGGGAAAACGACCTGGCCATGCTGCGCTACGCCGGGCTCTCCGTGGCCATGGGCAACGCCTGCGACACGGTGAAGAAAACCGCCAGGGTCGTCACCGAGACGAACGACGAAGACGGCCTTGCCAAGGCCGTGGAGCGCGTGCTCCGGGGGGAGTGGGCATGAGCTTTCTCACCTCCATCACCGTGGACGGCATCGCCCTTTGGGTGGTGATCCTCACGTGCTTTGGCATCTTCCTGGCCTCGTTTATGGACGCCATCGCCGGCGGGGGCGGCATCATCTCCGTGCCAACATATCTTCTCGCCCTCCACGGCATGCCCACCTACTACGCCCTGGGCACCAACAAGCTCTCCTCGGGCATGGGCACCGTGTTCTCCACGGCGCGGTTCATCAAGAATGGTTATGTAAACTGGAAGCTGGCGGCGCCGTCCATCCTCTTCGCCGTTCTCGGCTCCATCGGCGGCACGGAGCTCCAGCACCACACCCCCGACGTGGTATTAAAGTACCTTTTGCTGGTGGTGCTTCCCGTGGTGGCCGTGGTGACGCTCAAAACCCGGGTCTGGCCGGACGAGCCCGGCGAGATCGACCCCAAAAAGCAGGCGGCCATCGTCTGGGGCGCGTCGCTTCTCATCGGCGCCTACGACGGCTACTACGGCCCCGGCACGGGGACGTTTTTGATGATCGTCTTCATCCGCCTGGCCAAGCTGGACACCCGCACCGCCGGCGGCGGCGTGAAGGTGGTGAACCTTTCGAGCAACATCGGAAGTCTCTTCACCGCCTGGCAGGCGGGGTACGTCCTGTGGGGACTGGGCGCCATCGCGGCGGTGTTCTCCATCCTGGGGCACTACCTGGGTGCCGGTCTCGCCATCAAGAACGGCAGCAAAATCGTCCGCCCGGCGGTGATCCTGGTGCTGATTTTGCTCACCGTGAAGGTGGCCAGCGAATTGTTGTTCCCGGAATTCTGGGCGTAGGATAAGCCTCCCCTTGGTGCCCAAGGGGAGGTGTCACGGCGAAGCCGTGACGGAGGGGATCAGAATTTCCGGTCACTGCCAGCTGACAACCCCTCAGTCTCGCTTCGCGAGCCAGCTCCCCTTCACAGGGGAGCCTTTGAAAAGGAGGATGTTCCATGAAAAAAGCCCTTGGGATCCTGGGCGGCATGGGCCCCATGGCCACGGTGGATCTCTTTCACAAAATCGTGGCCATGACCGACGCCGCCTGCGACAACGACCATATGCGCATCTACATCGACTGCAACGCCGCCATCCCCGACCGCACCGCCGCCATTTTGTCCGGCGGCCGTGATCCCCTGCCCTACATGCGCGAGTCTCTTCAAAAGCTCCTCTCCTGCGGCGCAGAGCTTATCATCATGCCCTGCAACACCGCCCACTACTTTCTTCCCCGTCTCCAGGCCGAGTCCCCGGTGCCCTTCCTCTCCATGCCCGCCGTCACCGCCGCGGCCTGCGCCCGCCTTTTCCCCGGCAAAACCGCCGCCATCCTGGCCACCCGGGGCACCCTGGCCACCGGCATCTACCGCGACGCCCTGAACGCCGCCTCCGTGCCCTTCTTAGAGCCGGACGAAGCAGAACGCGACGCCCTCATGCGGGTCATCTACCAGGGCGTCAAGGCCGATGCGCCTGCGGAGACCTACCGCGCCGATCTGGAAGGCGTGATCCGCGGCCTCCAAGCCCGGGGCGCCGACTACTTCATCCTCGGCTGCACGGAGCTTCCCCTGGCCTTCGCCGCGCTGAAGCTTTCCTGCCCGGTGGTGGATCCCACCAGCGAGCTTGCCCGCGCCGCCATCCTCCAGTGCGGCTACCAGGTACGGGCGTAAAGATAAAGATTATGTTAACAGGGAGACGAATGTCTCCCTGTGAGACTGTCAAAAAACCTCGCTGAAGATGTCCGAGACAGAGCAGCGGGGGGTGTGTGCGGGGGGCAAAAAGCCCACCGCGCGTTCAATCAAACAGGATTTTGAAACTTTTTTGAAAGTTTCAAAATCCGCACAGCGTGGCGAAAAGACTTTTTCGCCACGCTGACAGGGAGGCGAATGTCTCCCTTTTTTTCTTTTTTGTTACGAAACTGTCATATTTTTGACGCAAGTTGGTGACAACTCTTTCCAGGGATGTGATTTTCTGCGAAATCCGTCGAAAAACTGCTTGCAAAAGACGCGGCGGTCTGGTAGATTATAAGCACGGAAATTATGTAAATAACAAGTTTGGAGTTTTGCCGCCGTGGTCTTTTCATCGCTGATTTTTCTCTTTCTCTTCCTCCCGGCCTGCCTGATCTGCTACTTCCTGGTGCCGGGGCTCAAAGCCAAAAATCTCGTGCTGGTGGTGTTCAGCCTGGTGTTCTACGCCTGGGGGGAGCCCTTCTATGTGCTCCTGCTCCTGGCCTCCGCCGCCTTGAACTACTTTGCAGGGCTTCTCATGGGCGGCTGCCGCCGCCGGGGAAAATCCCTCAAGCCGGTGCTCGTGGGCGCCGTGGCGCTGAACCTCCTGGCGCTGGGCGTCTTTAAGTACGCCGCCCTGGCCGTGACCACCCTCAATGAGCTCTCCGGCCTGGCGCTTCCCGTGCCGCAGATCGCCCTGCCCATCGGCATCTCCTTCTACACCTTCCAGGCCATGAGCTATGTGGTGGACGTCTACCGCGACGAGGTGGGCGTGCAGCGCTCCTACGGGAAGTTCCTCCTGTACATCTCCCTCTTCCCCCAGCTCATCGCCGGCCCCATCGTCCGCTACAGCGACATCGAAGCCCAGCTGGAAGACCGCCACGCCTCCCGGGAGGACATGTTCTACGGCCTCATCCGCTTCGCCATCGGCCTGGGCAAGAAGATCCTCATCGCCGACCACTGCTACACCGTGGTCACCCAGATGCTCGACGGCTCCCTCTCCTCCGCCACCACCCTGGGCACCTGGCTTGGCATTTTGATGTTCACCTTCCAGATCTACTTCGACTTCTCCGGCTACTCCGACATGGCCATCGGCCTGGGGCGGATCTTCGGCTTCAAGTACATGGAGAACTTCAACCTGCCCTATGCCGCCCGCTCCATCACCGACTTCTGGCGGCGGTGGCACATGTCCCTCTCGAGCTTCTTCCGCGACTATGTCTACATTCCCCTGGGCGGCAACCGCCGCCACCGGTGGTTTAACCTTCTCGTGACCTGGTGCCTCACCGGCTTGTGGCACGGCGCCAGCTGGAACTTCCTTCTGTGGGGCTTTTACTTCTTCGTGCTGCTGAGCGTGGAAAAGCCCCTGCTCAAGAAGCTGCGCCGCTGGCCCAATGTGGTTCGGAACCTTCTAACGATGTTCCTGGTGGTCATCGGCTGGACGATTTTCTACTTCACCGACTTTGCCCGGCTGGGGCAGGCCTTCGCCGTGATGTTCGGCTTCGCCGGAAGCGGCTTTGTGAGCGGCCAGGTGCGCATTCTCCTGCTCAACAACCTGCCTCTTCTTCTTTTGTGCATCCTCGGCTCGTCCATCTTGCCCAGGGCGATTGGCAACTACTTCGGCGTGCTCTGCGCCAGAAGACCCGGCGACGGCAACGGCCGCCAGCTGGTCTTTGTGACGGTGAGCTACGTCTTCTCCGTGGCGCTCATCGCCTTGTCCACCGTCTCCCTGGTGGGCAGCGGCTTCAGCGCATTCCTCTACTACCGATTCTAGGGAGGCTACACTGTGAAAACCCTCTATTCCATTCTTCTCTCCCTGCTGCTGGTTGCCATGGCTGCGGTGGGCGTCTACTCCCTGGTGGATGTGGACGCCACCACGTCCAAGACCGAAAACCGTGACCTGGCCAAAAAGCCCGCCTTCTCCATCGCCGGACTCTTCGACGGCAGCTACATCTCCAGCCTGGAGAAATACTACTCCGACACCTTCCCCGGCCGGGACGCCCTGCTCTCGGCCAACAAGTCCCTCAACGGCTTCTACCACTTCTCCGGCGGCGGCGAGAGCAACATGCTGGTGGTGGACTTTCAAGGCGGTGTGGAGCAGGGCGGCCAAGCTCTGAACCCCGACCACGCCACCGACGCTGAGGACACCCCCGAGACCCCCGACGACACAGAGCTTCCCCCCGAGGAGATCCCCGTGAGCACCGACGAGCCTGACGAACCCGAGACGCCCGAGACGCCTGAGACCACCACGCCGGACGAGGAGGAGGAGAGCCACGGGGAGTACACCACCGCGGGCAGCATCATCATCCAGGGCGACAACGCCATGGACATCCCCACGGCCTCCAACGACATCATCGACAGCTACGCCCAGGCGGTGAACAACTTAAGCGAAGCCCTGGGCAAGGACGTGCGCACCATCTCCCTGGTGACGCCCAACTCCGGCCAGTTCTACTCCGACAAGGAGTTCCACACCGGCATCCACGACCAGAAGGCCATGATCGAGCGGTGCTACAGCGGCATGAACGACGATATCGTCACCGTGGACGCCTACACGCCCCTGGCCGCGCACAAGGACGAGTACCTCTTCTTCCGCACCGACCACCACTGGACGCAGCTGGGCGCCTACTACGCCTACACGGCCTTCTGCGAGGCGGCGGGCTTTGAGGCGGTGCCTCTAGAGAAATTTGAAACCGGCGTCTATGAAAACTTCGTCGGCTCCATGTACACCTACACCTCGGCCTATCCCCAGAGCGAGGCGCTCAAGAACCATCCCGACACCCTCACCTACTATCTGCCCATCGTGGAGACCCACGCCAGGTACTACGCCGACGCGGACTTTGCAAATTCCACGGCCTACCCGGTGAGCGTGGTCTACCGGGGCATCACCGAGGAGGAGACCAACAAGTACATGTGCTTCCTGGGCGGCGACCACCCGGGCATGACCATTGAGTGCGACGTCCCCGGCGGCAAGACCTGCCTGGTGCTCAAGGAGAGCTACGGAAACGCGTTTATCCCGTTCCTCACCAGCCACTATAGTAAGATCTACGTGATCGATCCCCGGGAGTTCAACCAGGACGGCAAGCCCAGCCTGGATCTCACGGAGCTGGTAAAGGAGTACCCCATCGACGATCTCATCGTCATCAACTATCCCTTTATGATTAACAATAAGACCTACGTCAACTGGCTCAACCGCCTGGTGGGCAAGGGAACCTAACCCCTTGCCCACCATTCCCCGCTGCTCTGTCTCATCAGTCTTCTGCGGGGTTTTTCAACAGTCTGTGCCACCGGCTAGCCGGTGGCTTTTTTTCAATGAAAAAACCCCGAAAAACCGGAGTTTTTCGGGGTTTTGAGCCGTTGTAAGGGATAATCAGCGCTTGGAGAACTGAGGCGCGCGGCGGGCAGCCTTGAGTCCGTACTTCTTGCGTTCCTTCATTCTGGGGTCACGGGTCAGGAAACCGGCGGCCTTGAGGGCAGCGCGGTACTCGGGGTTGAGACCCAGGAGGGCGCGGGCGACGCCATGACGGATGGCGCCGGCCTGGCCGGTGACGCCGCCGCCGGCGACGGTGACAACCAGGTCAACCTTGCCCAGGGTGTCGGTGGTGACCAGGGGCTGACGAACCAGGAGCTTCAGGGTCTCCAGGCCGAAGTAATCGTCGATGTCGCGGCCATTGATGGTGATGGAGCCGGTGCCGTTCTCATAGACACGGACGCGCGCCACGGAGGACTTCCGGCGGCCGGTGCCGTAGTGATACTGTCTTTTGCTCTCGTACATGGTTAGTTACCTCCTGCTTAGTCCAGCGTCCAGGCTTCGGGCTTCTGGGCGGCGTTGTTGTGCTCGGAGCCCTTGTAGAGCTTCAGCCGGGTGAGGGCGGCGCGACCCAGGGAGTTCTTGGGCAGCATACCCTTGACGGCCAGCTCCATGGCGAACTCGGGGCGCTCCTCCATGAGGAGGCGATACTTGACTTCCTTGAGATTGCCGATCCAGCCGGTGTGGTGCTGGTAGAGCTTCTGCTCACCCTTCTTGCCGGTGAGGACGGCCTTGTCCACGTTGACGATGATGACGAAATCGCCGCAGTCAACGTTGGGGGTGTAATCGGGCTTGTGCTTGCCGCGCAGGAGCTTGGCGGCGGTGACAGCGGTGCGGCCCAGGGGCTTGCCCGCTGCGTCGAGAACGTACCATTTTCTCTGGACGGTCTCCTTCTTGGCCATAGTAGTGGACATAGTGTTTCCTCCAGTGAAAGCTCAGCTTTCTATATGATAAAAATTTTGACAAATCCCATGCGCACCGGTACAATAGTCCTGTTTCAGCGCGCTTTCATGTTATATCACAGGGAAAACGCCATGTCAACCGTATTTTTGATGAATTTAATTTGGCACCGAAAGAACTCTCGTTTTCTCGCGCTAGCTCTTTCATGCTCTCTCATTCTCACGAGGCAATTTTTCTTTAGGAGGGTACTATGCAGCATCTTTGCGGACTACTTCGCCGGTGTATCGACGACTACGAAATGATCGCCCCCGGGGACAAGATCGCCGTGGGCATCTCCGGGGGCAAGGACTCCCTGGCGCTTCTGGTGCTTTTAGCGGAGCTTCGGAAGTACTATCCCAAGCCCTTTTCCCTGGAGGCCATGACCGTGGACATGGGGCTTCATATGGACTTTTCGGCGGTGGAGGAGCTTTGCCACCGGCTGCACGTGCCCTATACCATCATGAAAACGGACATTGGCCCTCTGATCTTCGACATTCGCCAGGAGAAAAACCCCTGCTCCATGTGCGCCAAGATGCGCCGGGGCGCGCTCCACAACGCCATGGCAGAGCGGGGCATCACGAAAATCGCCCTGGGGCACCACTACGACGACGCGGTGGAGACGTTTCTCCTCTCCTTATTTTATGAGGGGCGGATTTCGTGCTTTCAGCCGGTGACGTATCTGAGCCGCACGGGGGTGACGCAGATTCGCCCCATGCTCTACGTGGGGGAGAAGGCGGTGGCGAATTTCGCCGGGCGGTATCATCTCCCGGTGGTGGAAAACCGCTGCCCAGCGGACAAGTCCACCAAGCGCCAGGAGGTCAAGGAGCTCCTGGCCACCCTCCAGGGGCAGTACCCGGACTTAAAGACCAAGCTCTTCGGCGCCATGCAGCGCCTGCCCCTTCCCGCGTGGGCGCCAGTGCGCCCGGTGCCGGGCAGAAAGCCGGCGAACGGCGGCGATGCGGGCGGCTGATAGCCGCCCCTACGGGTGCGGTGCACCTCCGGCGCTGGTGTAGGGGCGCATTGCATATGCGCCCGCGCAGGCACCTTCTCAATTGCGGCTGCCACGGGCGGATATATAATCCGCCCCTACGGGTGCGGTGGAATTATCCTACCGCGCAGCGGCAAAAAAAGCTCCCCACGACGGGGAGCCTTTTTTCATCCATTAAATTCTCGTCACGGCGAAGCGCAGGATTCGAAGCGCCGCCTGCTCCAGATCTACCCGATCCGGCTCGCGGGTGAACCGCTCGTCGTCGGCCAGGAAGAGTCCCTTGAACTTCCAGCGGCTGGTGAGCAGCTGGGAGAGGGGCGCGTCCTCGCCGCAGACCTGGCCGTTGAGCCGCTCGGTGGGGATCAGGATGGCCTGTGCCGCCGGGGCGGCGATGGAAAAGCCCAGGCTGAAGACCTCCAGATACGCCCGGAGGGTGACGTTGGTCTGGTACTCCATGGACACCGACCGCACCACGGCCGCGCCGTAGGGCTGCACCCCGGCGCACAGCGCCGCGGTGTAGACGCCGCACATCATGGGATCCTCCGACCAGCAGCGGCTGGCGTGGCGCTGGCTGGGGCCGCGGAGGACGTCGCTGCCCGGGGCAAGCCACAGATCCACGCCGTACTCCTGCATCTCCAATCCCACGGCGGCGCCGACGGCGGAGATGAGGCCGCTGTCCCAGCAGCAGCCAAGTAAGCTCGCGGCGGGGAAGGCGGTGCAGTACTGGCGCAATTTCACCTCGTCGGTCTCCTCGTCCCGCACCTCCTTGGTGAGAAGCAGCCCGTCGGCGCCGGCGGCGATGGCCATGGGCGGGATGCCGTATGGATCGGTGAGATCCGCCGAGGCGCCCAATGCGCCCGCGGGGCCGCCGGGGCACAGACCAAAGTCCAGCACCAGGTGGCGGAGGGAAGTGTCGTCCATTCCGGCCGCCAGCTCATAGACGCTGGCGGTGCCGGCCTTGACGTCGGAGAGGCGCACGGGGTGGTCGGCCGGGCGGCAGGCCACCGGCGGCTTGGGACGGCGCAGGGAGGTCTTTTGGAGGTTCCAGCCCGAGAGGCGGATGGCGCGGCGGCGGGCATGGCTGAGCTCCTCGTCCTCGCCGGGGTAGGTGTAGGGAAGGCCGGCAGGACGCACCTTGGTGGGCTCCATGGGCAGGGGCAGCACCGGGGTGAGCAGGGCGTCGCGGTTCAAGGTGAGAGAGCCCGCCACCAGGGAGCTCCGCGCAGAGAAGCCCACCCGGACGTCGTAGAACCCGGCCTCGAGCATAAAGGTGGCCGAGGCCTCGCTGTAGGAGGCCAGGGAGGCGAGAGGCACGCGGATGGTGACGCTCTCCGCCCGGCCGGGCTCTAGGAGGGCGGTGCGGGCGAAGCCGCAGAGGGTGTACTTGGGCTGGGGGAGCTTCCCGGCGGGGCGGGAGACGTAGACCTGCACCACCTGGGAGACCGGCCAGGTGTCGCCGGTGTTGACCACCTGGGCACTGACCACCAGATCCTTACCGTCCACGGCCACGGCCACGGCGGCAAGCTCGGCGGCGCCGTAGGTAAGGCCGTAGCCGAAGTCGTAGAGGAGCTCGGTGCCGAAGGTGTCGAAGTAGCGGTAACCGGCGTAGATGTCCAGCACCTGATTGGCCTGGATGAAGTCGGCGCGGCGCCGGGGCCAGCTCTGGTTGAGGTGCCCCAGAAACACGGCTTCGCCGGTGAGAAGCTCCGAAAGGGCGGCGCCGCCCTCCTGGCCGGGGATGCCCATGTAGACCACGGCGGAGCACAGTGCCGCAGCCTGGGAGACCTCCATATAGCCCGGGGTGTTGAGAATGAGCACCGTCCGGGGAAATGCGCGGGTTACGGCCTCGATCATGGCCAATTCGTCGTTGTTGACGATGGGGTCGTAGGCGTCCTCGTCCCGGGAGAGCACCACGATGGCCGCGGCGTTTTCTTCCGCCAGCTCCTCCATGGAGAGCCCCCGCCAGGGATATTCGCCGGTGGGATGGCTCAGCGCCCAGGCGCGGTACTTGTGGGCGAGCAGGGGATCGGGCTTGACCAGAGGCGAAGCGGTGAGGCCGTCGAGAATGCTGACGCCGCGGTAGAGGGAGAAGTCCGGGCAGGCGAGCACCGTGCGCACCTGTCCCGTGCCGAACACGGCCACCGGCAGGGGCTCCGACCCGGCCGGACGCAGGGGCAGCGTTTGGTTGATATTTTTTAATAGTACCATGCTGCCCACGGCGGCGGCGTGGGCGGTGAGCATATTGCGCTTCATACGGGGCGAAAATTCCATAAAAAGCCCTCCTTGGAAGAAGTGATGGACAAAATCAATGCAGAATGGCTCCCCTGTGAAGGGGAGCTGGCAGCCGAAGGCTGACTGAGGGGTTGTCCGGCACCGGCGATTCCCAGAAGGCTCGCGATGCTCGGCGGTTCTGATCCCCTCCGTCGCGGCTTCGCCGTGACACCTCCCCTTGGGCACCAAGGGGAGGCTGTTCCCATCAACAGTGTACCACATTTTCCCGCCGGGAGGAAGAGGCAATCGCCGCTTGCGCCTTTGCCGGAAAATCATCCAAAAATCCGCGATTTTCAAAAGATTTCTGTTGACATCCCAGGGAAATCTTTGCTATAATACTTTGTGCGTATCCCTGCGATACGTCTTTGTTTGCAAGCTACGGCTGCGAAACGCAGCTGCTGAGCATATTTTTTAGGAGGTGTACACCCATGCTGCGTACCTATCAGCCCAAGAAGCGCCATCGTTCCAAGGTTCATGGCTTCCGCAAGAGAATGGCTACCGCCAACGGCCGTAAGGTTCTGGCGCGCCGCCGTGCCAAGGGCAGAGCGAAGCTCTCCGCCTGAGGTTGGGATCGCGTATACCGCCAAAATTAGATCAGTTACGGGGTGGATGGAAGGTTTTTCTGTTCGCCCCGTCCGTTTATCGGAGGATTCTCTGGATGCAGTTTTCCAAGTCCTTGAAAAAGAGCCACATCTTCCGCCGTCTCTACCGCAAGGGTCGCTCCGCTGCCAACGGCTATCTCGTGCTCTACTGCCGGAAAAACGGCACCGGAGAAAACCGCGTGGGGCTCACGGTGAGCAGTAAACTCGGCTGCGCCGTGGTGCGAAACCGCGTCCGCCGCCGCCTGCGGGAGATCTACCGCCTCCACGAAGGGGAGTTCCTCCCCGGCTACGACATGGTGGTGGTGGCGCGCTCCCGCGCCGTGGCCGCGTCCTACCAGAAGCTCCAGCGGGCGTATTTGTCCCTGGCGCAGTCTCTGGGGCTCCTCCGGGAGGGTCAAAGCGATGAAACGGCTCCTTCTTAAACTGATCCGATTTTACCAGACCAGCATTTCCCCCTTCTTCCCGCCCCGCTGCCGGTTTACCCCCACGTGCTCGCAGTACGCCCTGGAGGCCATCGAGAAGTACGGCGCGGCCAAGGGCGGCTGGCTGGCCTTCAAGCGGCTTATGCGCTGCAATCCCTTCAACCACCAGTGCCCCTACGACCCCGTCCCCTAATTTTCCCGCTCGGGAGGAACACCAATGAACATCAGCGATATCATCCGCGTCCCCTTTGGATATCTTTTGGACTGGCTGTACCAGTTCACCACCAACTACGGCCTGGCGCTGATCCTCTTCTCCCTCATCGTGAAGATCGTGCTCCTGCCCCTCAACGCCAAGAGCAAGAAGAGCATGCTGAAAATGTCCCGCATCGCCCCGCTGCAAAAGGCGCTGGAGGCCAAGTACGGCGACGACAAGGCCAAATACCAGCAGGAGCTTATGGCGCTCTATAAAGAGGAGGGCGTGTCCACCACCGGCGGCTGCCTGTGGGCGTTCATCCCCCTTCTGATCCTGTGGCCCCTCTACTACGTCATCCGCGAGCCCATCACCTATATGCTCCACTTCTCGGCGGAGCAGGCTGCGCAGATCGTGGAAATCGTGGGGCAGCATGTGTCATTGGGCGCCAGCGAGTACTTCCACCAGCTCATCGCCGCCTCCCACCTGGGCGAGTTTGCCCAGGAGATCGCCGACAAGCTGGGCGTGGCAGTCTCCAGCATCCAGAGCATCGACTTCTCCTTCCTGGGCATCGACCTCTCGGCCATCCCCGACTGGAAGTTCTGGAGCCTCAGCGGCTGGAGCCAGATCGGCGCATTCCTGCTGCCCATCGTCTCCGGCGGCTCCAACATCCTGGCCATGTGGGTGGGGCAGAAGCTCAACAACACCGTGGCCACCAATGAAAAGGGCGAGCAGGACAAGGACGCGGCCAAGATGGCGCAGTCCATGAACACCATGCTCTTCGTCATGCCGCTTATTTCGGTGTGGATCGGCTTTACCATGCCCGCCGCCGTCACCGTGTACTGGATTGCCCAGTCGATTTTCGGCCTGATTTTCGACTCTCTTCTCACCGTGCACTGCCGCAAGGCCTACGCCGCCGAGGATGAGATCCGCCGGGAGAAGGCCAGAATCAAGGCCGCCGAGGAGGCCGAGAAGGAGCGCATCCGCGCTGAGCGCCGCGCCGCCAATCCCGACGGCATCACCGAAAACACCAGCAAGAAAAAGCAGGAGCGCAAGGAGCGCGAGGAGCGCGAGGCCGCCCAGCGGGAGTTCGCCGCCAAGAAGGCCGGAATCGACCTGGAGGCCGAGAAGGCCGCCCGGAGCGAGAAGTGCCCCTCCGGCATCCCCGAGCGCCCCTACTGCCGTGGCCGCGCCTACAAGCCCGACCGCTACCGCAAGGGCGGCGCCCAGGCTGAGGACGCAGCCGAATAAAGGAGTCTGACCATGGAAAAATTCATTACCGCCACCGGCAAAACCATCGACCTTGCCATTGAGGCGGCGCTTCGCGAACTGAAAATGGATCGGGACAGCGTTTCCGTGGAAGTGCTGGAGAATCCCAAGTCCGGCTTTTTTGGCTTCGGCGCGTCTCCGGCCAAGGTCAAGGTGACCTATGAGGTGCCTGACGAGCCGGAGCGTCCCGCCCCGGCGCTCTCCTCGGCCTCCCGCAGCAAGCCCAAGAAGGCCGAGCCCGCCCCGGCATCCAAGGCCATCAACCCCAAGCCCATCACCCCGCCCAAGAAGGCCGAGGCGGCGCCCAAGGCTGCGGAGAAGCCCGCCGAAAAGCCTGCGGAGAAGCCCGCCGAGAAGCGCGAGCGCGCCCCCAAGGCGCCCAAGGTGGAGAAGACCTACGCCCCCGCCGCTCCCGGCTCCAAGGAGGAGAAGATCGAAGCCTTTATCAAGGGGCTTTTGGAGCACATGGGCTCCGACGCCGTGCCCCACGCCTACCTGGGCGAGAACGACACCTACCAGGTGGATCTGGTGGGCGAGGATCTGGGCTTTTTGATCGGCCGGAGAGGCGAGACGCTGGACGCCATCCAGCATCTCACCAACTACGCCATCAACCGCGACAGCTCCAAGCGCGCCCGCATCAACGTGGACGCCGAGAACTACCGCCGCAAGCGGGAGGAGAGCCTGAAGCGTCTTGCCCAGAAGGTGGCCGGCAAGGTCGTCAAGTACCGCCGGAGCATCACCCTGGAGCCCATGAACGCCTACGAGCGCCACGTGATCCACGCGACCCTCCAGGACTATCCCGACGTCACCACCCACTCCACCGGCACCGAACCCGGCCGCCGCGTGGTGGTGTCCTACAGCAAATACCAGGACAGCGAAGATTGAGTACATAGAAAATGCAGCGGCCGAAAGCCGCTGCATTTTTTGCGCCCCCGGATGTGGTTGCGCCAAAGGCTCCCCTGTGAAGGGGAGCTGGCAGCCGAAGGCTGACTGAGGGGTTGAAAGCTGGCGGTGACCGCAAGCTCTGATCCCCTCCGGCACTTCGTGCCACCTCCCCTTGGTCACCAAGGGGAGGCTTCCCGCAAATAGGGCAAAAACAGCCGGGCGGCCGGGTTTAAAAGGCTCTTTTTCCACACCGCCGCGTAAACCGTAAACCCCTCGGTGTCCGGGATGGGAACCCCCGCCGCCCCGGCCTGGGACGTGGGCAAGATCCCCACGCCCAGCCCCGCCGCCACCGAAAGGCGCAGCGCTTCTGCCGTGGGCGGCTGGCTCACCACCTGGGGCGTGAACCGGTGGGCGCGGCACAGATCCAGCGCCTGCATGTAGAGGATGGGATTTTCCCCCTCGGGCACCAGCAAAAACTTATCCCGGCTCAGCGCCCCCAGCTCCACGGGCTTGCCCGCCATGGGGTGTCCCGGGGGCAGCAGCAGGCTCAGCCCTTCCTCGCCCAGGAGGAGGCTCTCGAGCTCCTCGCCCTCGGGCAGCAGCTCCCGGGGCAGGAATTGGAGGTCATAGGGCGCCTGATCCTCGTCCATGAGGCACCGGCCGCAGCTCACCGGGAGGAGCTCCACCACGATGTCGGGGTAGGCCTTGGAGAACTTCCCCACGCACCGCTCCAATAGCCCCGCCGGCGCCGCCGACACGGCCAGCACCAGCCGCCCCCGTGCGCCGCTTCGCAGCTGCTCCACCGCCGCCGCGCCCCGCGCTGCCGCCGCAAGAATCTCCCCGGCGTAGGGCAAAAAGGTGCGGCCTTCGTCGCTCAGCTGCACGTCGCGCTTGGTGCGGTAGAAGAGCTTAGCGCCCAGCTGCTGCTCCAAGTCGCTGATGTGGCGGCTCACCGTGGACTGGGGCACCCCCAGCCGCCGGGCTGCGCCGGTGAAGCTGAGCGTCTTGGCCACGGCCTGAAAGCTCGCAAGCTGGTTGAGATCCACGGGTCTTCCCCCTTTCGTTTGACAGCCTCCCGCCCGGGCTGGTATAATGAATCTTTGTAGGGGTCGATCTCCGATCGACCCGCGGGCGGCTCGGAGAGCCGCCCCTACAGGCATGTTATTCATATTCCGTATTATACAATGCGAAAATCACCTTGTAAAGGCAGGAGGGTCGGACATGGCAGAGCGAATCGTGGTCACCGGCATGGGGGCGGTGACGCCCCTGGGACTGGGGGTGGACGCCCTCTTTCATGGGCTTTGCAGCGGCACGTGCGCCGTGGGGGAGATCACCCGGTTTGACGCCTCGGCGCTGGCGGTGCGCATCGCCGCCCAGGTGCCCGACGTGGATTTGGGGCTGCCCGGCAAGCTCCTGCGGGATTCCGACGCCTTCACCCAGTATGCCCTCTGCGCCGCCGCCGAAGCCCTCCAAGGCGGCGCGCCGGCGCCTGCCGACCGGGTGGGCATCGTCATGGGCACGGCCATGGCCGGCGTGGCCACCACCGCCGCCACCCAGGAGAGCCTGAGCCACGCCGTGCACAAGAATGTGGGCCCGCGGTTCGTGCCCCGGATTCTCGGCAACATCGCCGCGGCGCAGATCGCCATTGCCCACGGCTTCCATGGCCCCAGCCTCACCCTGTCCACGGCCTGCGCCTCGGGGGGCGACGCCGTGGCCACGGCGGCCATGCTCCTTCTGGCCGGGGAGGCCGACGCGGTGCTGGCCGTGGGCGCCGAGAGCATCCTCTGCCCCCTGGTTCTATATTCCCTGGCCAACGCCCGGGCGCTCTCCCGCCGCAACGACGACCCCGCCCACGCCTGCCGTCCCTTTGACGAATCGGCCTCTGGCTTCGTCATCGGCGAGGGCGGCGCGGCGCTGGTGCTGGAGACCGAGTCCCACGCCAGAGCCCGGGGCGCGGAGATCCTCGCCGAGCTGGCGGGCTGGGCGAACAACACCGACGGCTACCACATCACCGCCCCCATCCCCGCGGGCACCAAGGCCGCGGCCTGCATGTCCCGGGCGCTCAGCCGGGCGGGGATCGAGCCCGCGAACCTGGGCTACATCAACGCCCACGGCACCGGCACCGTGGAGGGCGACGCCGCCGAGGCGGCGGCGCTAAAGTCCCTCTTCGGGGAGAGCTGCCCGCCGGTGAGCTCCACCAAGGGTCTCACCGGCCATATGATGGGCGCCGGGGGCATCGCCGAGGCCATCGCCTGCATCCAGGCCATCCGCACGGGGCTTCTTCCGGGGAACTACAACTTGGAGCGCCCGGCCTTCCCCCTGCCCCTTCTCCCCGAGACCAGGGAGCAGGCCATCGACACGGCCATGACCAACGCCTTCGGCTTCGGCGGGCAGAACTCCAGCCTGGTCTTCCGCCGGTATGGAGGGTGAGAAGATGGAGCTCATTTTGCTGCGCCACGGGGTTACCCGCGCCAACTTGGAGCACCGCTACTGCGGCGCCACGGACTTGCCCCTGGACCCCGCCGCCCTGGCGGCCTTTCGCCAGGCGGGGCTTCTCTACCCCGATCCCACGGGCTTTCGGGTGCTCACCTCGGGCATGCGCCGCACCGAGGAGACGCTCCAAGCCATCTACGGGGAGATTCCCCACGAAATCGCCCCGGCATTCCGGGAAATCGACTTTGGAAGCTTTGAAAACCACACCTATGAGGAACTCAAGGACGACCCGGCCTACCAGCGCTGGCTCACCGGGGACAACGAACAAAACCGCTGCCCCGGCGGCGAGAGCGGCGCGGAGATGAGAAAGCGGGTGCTCGCGGCGTTGGCGCAGCTCCGAGGGGACACCCTTCTCGTGACCCACGGCGGCGTCATCGCGGCCATGATGGCGCACCTCTTCCCCGGTGAGGGAAAAAGCCGCTACGCCTGGCAGCCCCCGCCCTTCCACGGCTACGCCGTGACCATTTCGGCGTCGGGCAGAGATTACCGCCCCATCCCCGGCTGACCTTCCACCGAAACAAACGTGCCCCCTCGGGGGTGGTATCGCTGGATACCACCCCCGAGGGGGCTCAGCGTGTCGAAAAAGTATTTTCGCCACGCTGTGCGGATTTTGAAACTTACAAAAAAGTTTCAAAATCCTGTTGATTGAACGCGCGGTGGGCTTTTTGCCCCCCGCACACACCCCCCGCTACTCTGTCTCATCAGTCTTCTGCGGGGTTTTTCAACAGTCTGTGCCTTTATGGGGCGCGGACAGCTTGGCCTTCTGTCCGCGCCGGGAAAAGGAGGAAGAGGGGTTACGTTTCGTCAGCCTTTTGGGCGTAGCGCGTGAGGATGGTGGCCACTTGGGCTCTCGTGGCGCTGCCCTGGGGCTTGAGGGTGGTGGCGGTGGTGCCGGTGATAAAGCCTTCGGCATTGGCCCAGGACATGGCCTCCACGGCGTAGGCGCTGATGTCACCTGCGTCGGTGTAGCCGCTGAGATCCGCCCGGGCAGTCGTGTCCATGCCCTTGAAGTCCGCATAGCGGAAGAGGATGGCTGCCATCTGCTCCCGGGTGATGGGATCCATGGGGCCGAACTTGCCGCTGCCATAGCCGGTCACGATTTCATTGGCCGCCGCCCAGTTCACCGCTGCGGTGTACCAGGTGCCGTAGGCCACGTCGGTGAAGCCGGCGGAGCCATTGGCCACGGGGCTTCCCTCCAGGCGGTAGAGGATGGTGACGATCATGGCGCGGGTGGTGGTGGCGTTGGGGCTGAACAAGGTGCCAGAGGTGCCGGTCATGAGGCCGTTTTCGTAGACATACGCAACGGCGTCATAGTACCAGTCGCCCACGGCCACGTCGGTGAAGGGCAAGCCCGCGCCGTCGTCCAGGACGAAGGTCGCTTCCACCGTGACATTGGTATCGGGCATGGTGAAGCTGTAGCGTCCCTCGCCCTGATCCACCAGCTTGAGCTCATTGCCGCTTGCGTCTTTGACGGTGAGTTTCTCCAGGCGATAGCCCTCGTCGGGGGTGACCGTGAGGGTCACGGTGCCGCCCTTTCCAGCCGTGGTGCGGCTGGGGCTGACAGTGCCGTGGTCGCTGGGCTTTACGGTGATGCGATAGCTTCCGGTGCTGGTAGACCCACTGGGGATGTCAGTGAGCTTGAGAATGTAGGTCTTCTCGCCGATGACCACGGTGATGGTGGTCTCCGGCGGGTTGATCCGCACACTGGTGGCGGCGCCGTTCTCCACGGCCTCGCCGTTGATGGTGACCGCGGCACCCGTGCCGGAGTAAGCCGTGATGACCAGATTGTCGAGATCCACGCCGGAAAGCTCGTAGGTATAGGTGTTGGCAATTTCATTGCCGTTTTCATCCTTCGCGGGGACAAAGTCGTCCAAGGTCACGGGCAGGCCGTCGAAGGTCAGCTGATCCTCGCCCTCCACCAATGTGGTGAGGAGGACGCGGGCACCCTGCTTGGTGAACTGCACCGTCTCGGTGTAGGATATCTCACCGCTGAGATTGGTGGGGATGGTGAGCGCCTTGGTCTCGAGCACCTCGCCGCTTGCCGAGAGCAGAGTTGCCATCTGCTTTTCGCCGGTGTAGGTCTGGAGGGAGTTATTCTTGAGGGTGATGGCGGCGGCGGTGTTGCCGTTTTCTCCGGCGCTGAGATCCACGGTGAGGGTGCTCTTCTTGCCGGTGCGGGCGTAGGCGCCGGTCAGGAGGACGGAGCCCAGGTTGTCAGAGCTATAGTACTCCGGCAGGCGGACGGTTTCGGTCTGGGTGCCGATTGTTCCCTCGGTGTAGAGGTCGGCGAAGAGGTACACGCCGCTGGCGGGAACCTCGTCATAGCCCTGATCCTTCACATAGCTTCCCAGGTTGTAGGTCACTTCCAGGGAGAAGGAGCCGTCGTCGATCCGCGCCAGAGCGTCGGGATCGGTAATGGTGAGCACATGGCCGTCGACGCTGACGCCGGTGGTGGTGCAGGTGACGGTGGCGGGCTTGGTGTGCTGCTCATCCAGGTAGAAGGCCAGCTTGACTGCGCGGTTCTTTCCCGCCAGGGTGGCAGCAGCGGCATTAAAGAGGGTCATACCGATGGTGCGCTGACCCTGCTCCTCCGCCATGACCTCCATGCGGGAGATGCCCAGGTCGGGATAGTCGAAGTAGACCGTGCCGGTCTCGCGGATGCCGCCGGAAGCCGTCACCGTGTAGGAAGCATCGGTCACGGTCTCGCCAATCTTGTGGTAGACGGTGAGGGTGGCGCTCTGGTTGGGAAGCAAAGCCGTGTTCAGGGTGGCGGTTTCGCCGCTGCCCATGGTGACGGTCAGGCCGGTCACATTGTTGAGGCCGGTGTTGCGAATGACGAACTGCACCGGGGTAAGGCTGTTGAGGGTGAGGTTCTCATAGTCCACGCCGATGGACTCTATCTCCACCGCGTCCGTGGCGAAGTTGGATGTGGCGGTATAGAGGAAGGTCTGATCCTGGGCATCGATGGTTTCGCCGTACTGGGTGGCCTGGATGATGGCCTTGATCTGATTGTTGTTACTCACATAGGCCGCGAAGTGGTCGGCCATGGTGCGATTGGGCAGGGTGGCCAGCTCCATGGGCGACGAGAGGACATAGCCCGCAGAGCCATTGCTGCGAAGCCGTGCGGCTCTCAGGACGCTGTGGTCGTTGTCCACGGTCTCGCTCCAAAGAATCGTGAGGTTGGTGACGTCGCGATAGCTGCCGGAGAGCGTTGCCAGGCGGAAGGTGCTGCCCACGGCGGCGCTTCCATTCATGGTGATCTCGGAGAGGGAAGCCGGGAAGCTGTTGGACATGACGCCAGCGCTGTCCACAGCCAGGAGCTGAATGTCGCTCAGGCCGTCCCGGAGGCTGTGCCAGGCCAGGACGAAGCGGTCGCTCTTATCCGCCGTGCCGAAGTTGGCGGTGACCACCTGGGGATTCTCATCGAGGTAGCTGTCGCTGGTGACCAGCATGGACTTGCCCAGGTCGCCGTCGGGGCTTACCATGGTGTAGCCCACCTCATAGGTGGTGGTGTCGCCGGTGCCGCTCTTGTCCAGGGTGTAGACCGCCATGGCGGTGCCGTCGGGGAGCATGGCGGCTTCCAGCGCCTTCACGCTGCCATTGGAGCCGTTGTAGAGCGGCTTGGCCTCGCTCCAAGTGCCGTCTTTATAGTAGCTATAGTAGATGGTGTCCTTGGTCTGGAAGTCCAGGGGGTTGTTGGGGTTGGCGTTATAGACGCTGCGCCAGAAGACCACGGCGCTGCCATCGCCGTTGGAGGCCACCACGGGGGCGAGATCCGGCGTGCCGTTGGTGGTGAGGCGGGCGGACGTCCAGGCGCCATTCTCGTAGACCGAGGCCACGATTTCCGCGCCGTTCATCAGGAGGTTCTGCTCCTCCACACTGACGGTGTCGCCCTCGTCCTTGCCGGGCAGGTCGGAGGCAAGACGCACGAAGGCTGCCGCCGCGAAGGACGTATCGCCCGCGATGTCCACATTGCTGTCGCCGTAGCCGGTAAAGTCCGCGGGATCGGCGATGGCCTGGGACTGTGCGTAGCTGCCGCCGGTGAGGACGCTATAGTGGGCGCGGCTTTCGTAGATGCTGCCGCTCTCGCTGTCGCTGATGTAGGCGAAGATCTGGCCGTCGTCGCTGAGCTCAGGGTAGGAATCGGGGTTGGCGTTGGTCTGCAGGCTCTGTAGTGCGCTGGGGGTATCCAGGCTGAAGAGGGCGATGCGGCTCTGGGCGCTGCCCCAGCTGCGGGCAAAGGCCTCCAGGTAGTCGCGGCTCTGGAGGGTGGCCGAGGCCGAGGTGACCTCCATGCCGTTCTGCGCCGCCATGAGCTGCAGGGTGTTGGCCGAGAGGCCGGAGGTAGCGGTGCTCCAGTAGTTTTCAATGGTATCCCACTGGTTAAACTTCTGCGTGGCGCTGAAGCCCGCAGAGGCCAGCTTTGCCTCGTAGGAGATAAAGAGGAACTTGGCCACAAACTTGATGCCCACCTCGCCGGAGGCATTCAAGCCCTGGCCGTTGAGCTGCCGGGCGCTGCTGTCGGCAAGATACGTCCGGGAGAGGAACTTATTCTGGCTGTCGATGCCCAGCTGGCCATAGACGCCGATTTTCAGCGCCACCACGGCGAAGTCGAAGCCGAAGCCGCCGAAGGCCTTGACGTAGGCGTTGATCCGCAGGTTGGTGAGATAGTCGCTCACAGCGGTGGCGTCGGGATCGCTCCAGACGTTGCTGCCCTGCTGGCTGTAGCGCACGGCGGTCTGGAAGTCCAGCTGGAGGGCGCCGCCCACGCTGAAGGTGCCGGTGACCGGCACGGGGCCGACCATGGCGTTGGCGGTGAAGCCGATCTCCACGCCCACACCTGCGGTAAAGCCGCCGCCGGTGGTGTAGATCTCCCACGCGCCCTGATCCAAATTATAGCGGATTTCCGCCTCATAGTAGCCGGTGAGCTGGAGGTTGAGATCCGCGTCTGCGGAGGTCATCTTGGCGGCGTTCTCCCGGAGGGTCTGGGCGGGGTTGTAGGTGCCCTGCGCCATGCTGGAAAGGTCGCCCACGCCGGGCACACCCACCTCCAGCTCCTGGTTGAGGTAGTCGGCCTCAAAGGAGATGCCGTTCTGGTCGTAGTCCACGTCCTCAAGATCCATGTTGTCATAGCCTGCCCAGATGAGGGCGCTGAACACCGTGGGATCGTCGCTGGGGGTGATGATCATCTTGAAGACGTTGGAGTTGACAGGGCCGGAGATCTTACCCAGCACGTCGGTGATGCCCTTCATCACGGCGTTGCCGCCGGCGGCGGAGCTGAAGTTGGCGCCGGCCACGTTGCTGCTGTTCTTGAGGGTCACCAGCATCTGGGTGACATTCTCATCCTCGTTGACCGGGGTCACCCGGGTGAGATCCATGATGCGGAAGGGCATGGTGAGCTCCTGCACCAGGCTGCCGCTCTTGGTAAGGCGGGTCTTGATGCCCATGTCCTTGCCGTCGGCAATCCAGCCGGAGGCAGTCATCGTGTCCGCAGAGAGGGTGATGGTATTCTCCGCCACGGGAATGGAGGAGAAGGGATACTGGGTCACGCTGCCGGTCTGGTCGGCGGGGACGTAGCCGTTCTCGTCGGCCATCTGGAGCTGATAGCTCCTCGCGGCGGAGGCGTCCTCGCCCCAGAGGAACATGGTGGTTTTCAGCGTGGCATTGGGGTAGGTCCTGGTGGGGCCTGCCTTGCCGGTGGACTTGCGCACGTCGATGGTGCGGCCATTGGTAAGGCCATAGTCGATGACCTGCATGGCGACGAAGGGCTTGTTCGCGCCGCCTTCGGGCACCTCCTCCAGGGTGATGACCTGGCCGGCCGTGCGCATCCACGCATCCTCGCCCAGGTTGCCGTTCAAAGAGCAGAACTGGGGATAATAGCGGTTGCCGTCAATGCCGCTGATTTCCAGGATGTACATCATCTGGTCGGTGGCCAGGAACTCGGTGTTCTCATTCTCGCCGTTTTCAGCAGACCAGAACTGGGTGGCATCGAAATAGACCATGGCGCGGCCATATTTGTCGGTGGTGTAGGTCTGACCCACGCTGCCGTTTTGAAGGCTGGTGCCGTCAGGTCCCATCTGAGCGGCCTCGCAGTAGTGGCCATTCTTATAGGCGCCGCCGCGGATGGTGACGGTGGTGTTGGCCAGGGGATCGCCGTTGGGCTTGTGGAGGATCACCTTCACCTGGGCTGCCGCCTGGAGCTTGAAGCTGTTGAGGGGATAGAGCTGCAGCATGGTGGTATCCCGCTCGCCGGACTGGAGGTTGGCATGGTAGATGGTGCCGAGGTAGAGGGTATTGTACACGCTGCCAGAGGAGAGCCACACGTCGCTGGCGATGCCGTCGGGCTCATAGAGCGCCAGAACGCCGTCGTCGTTGGTATAGACGGTCTTCTCCACGCCCTTCCCGTCGATGTACTTGACGGTGGTCTTCATGGCGGGGCTGAACTGGAAGAGGTAGAACTTCTCGCGCAGGGTGGTGACGTCCACCGTGACGCTGTCCTTCATGCCGGTCTTGGCATGGGTGGCGGTGATGGTGGCCGTGCCGTCCACGGTGGCCGAGAGCGCCATGGTGGAGCCGGGCAGGTAAGTATCGTAGCCGAATACGTTGATATTTTCGTACAGGCCGCCCTGCTTGTAGTTCACCGAGACGACGCCGTCGTTGCTGCTCGCCCACTCGATGCCGTCCTTATAGGTGTTCCAGTTATATTCCTTGTAGTTGATGTTCACATACTCGACGAGCCCCAGCTCCTGCCGCAGCGCCAGGATGTCCGCCGTGGTGGTGGGCAAATTGCCGCTGACCTTGGAGGTATTGTCCAGGGTCAGGGTGTCGGGAAGGTCGTTTCCTTCGCTGTCCTGGAGCGTCAATGCGTCGGCATTGTAGACATAGAGGGGGAAGGAATCGGTGCTGGGTGCGTCGCCGGGGTTTTCCACGGTGAGCATAATCTGGTAGGTATCCTTGAGGTAGTTGTCCCGCACGGGTTCCAGATTCAGAACGTAGCTGCCGTTGCTGGAACTGCCAAGCTTCTCTACTTTGGTGGTGGAGTTGTTGTCCTCCTGCACCCGGACGATGGTCAGGGTGACATTCTGGCCGGCGGCAGTGCTGTCGCGGTTTTCTACTTTCCAGCCGATGTTGATGGAGCCCGCGTCGTCCAGGAGATAGGGATTCTCCGGCGCGGTAAGGACGGCCTTGGCAGGCACGGGCTGCACCACAATCCAGGCCATGGCCGTGAGCCGGACATCCGCGCTGCTGGCGTTGGGATGGGGCATGGAGACCAGCACGGTGTAGGCCGGGTCGTCGCCCTTGGAGAGGGTGGAGAGCACGCCCTCCTCAATGGTCACACTGTTCTTGTCCTTGCCGGCCTCATAGGTCTTGACCGGGGTTTTTCCCGCCAGATCGGCCTCGGTTTGGAAATTGCCCTCATAGACCTGGACGGTATAGGTAAAGTCCTTGTCCGGGGCAAACTGGCTGGCGTTGGAGCTCCAGAGCACCGTGGCCGCCGCCTCTTTCCGCGCCACAATGGTGGCGGAGGTGCTGGGGATCACCAGCGCCACAGAATCGCCGGCGACTACCGTGTAGGTGATGGTACCGCTCTCGTCGTCCTCTTCCTCCTCGGTGCCGTTGCCGGCGGTGAAGGTAAACGTCACCTCGCCCAGCTTTGTTCCCGTGAGCACCACGGTGGCTGTGCCATCGGCATTTTCGGTGAGGGTGGCGATGGCTTCATCGCTGCTCGACCACGTGCCGCTGGGATCCGTGGGCGTCTGGTCATTTTCACCTTTGACCGTGGCGGTGAGAACGGGGCGGTAGGCGTCGCCCAGCGACAGCTCCGAGACGCCCTCCTCGTCCGCCGTCACCTCGACGGAATCGACGTTCACATAGGCCGGCACCGTGAAGTTGGTGGTGAGCCAGAAGGCGTCCACCCAGTTGGGCTGTTCTTTCGTGCCTTCGTTGACCTGGAGGGTCGCCTGATAGGTGGTATCCTCCTGCTTGCGCTCGATGGTCAGCGGGTCGGTGACGAAGGTCTTCTCCTCGGTGATGGTCACAGGGAGGGTGTGGGTCTCAGTGCCGTCGTTGACCAGAACCTGGAAGGGCGCGGTCTGGCCGCCGTCGTAGTTGGAAATGGGCTCATCGTAGTCATGGTTGACGTCCAGGGAGAAGGTGACGCCGGTCTCCACGTCGTATGCGCTGGCGGTCAGCGCGGTGGGGGCAAAGCGGAGCACCAGGCTCTCCAGGGTCACGCCAGAAACCTTCTGATTGATGGAAGTTCTGTTTCCAAAGACGTCGGTAATGCCGTTGGCGCTGGTAATGGAGAGCTCGGCGGTATCCTTCTGCTGCACGGGATACCAGAAGAGGATGCGGTTGCCGGCGGTATTGGTCATGCGCAGCTCCTCGGCGGTGAAGTCATGGCCGTTGATGTTCATCACCGCGCCGCTGCCGATCTTGACCAGCTCGTCAAACTCCAGCACCACGGGCACCCGCTGGCCGGTGCGGTAATTGCCGCCGACCGCGGTGACGGAGGTGCAGCTGGGGTTGTCGCCGTCGTTGCTGAGGGTGATGGTCTGATGGTAGAAGCCTATGTTAATCCATTCAATTGGAGCGGGATCTGTGCCTGATGCGCCATAGGTGTTGATATAGGTGAGTTTTATAGAATCCATAACTTCAAAGGGGCTTGCTGTATCCTGAGCAGTGATGGTAAGAGGATACTGTGTCCACTCTTGCATGTATTGTGTTTGCGCCGGCTCCAGTTCTGGACCCCGGTAGTTGCTCTGATCGATTTCGCTGATACCGGTGATTTGGACACTGGGAGGGGTTGGAATAACGACCTGGTACTCCAGCGACGTTACATTACCATTGACGGCTGAATAATAGAGACTCTTGAAATTGCTGTTGCTTTGAGTCATCATCAAATTCAAGCTGTAGTTTGCAACGAAGCCTGCCTTATTGGCCTTCGCATCGTAAAGTCTCTGGACCAGCGCTTCCATCGGCTGAACCAGTACTCCCTCACTCAAGTTAATATCGATGCCTTGGGTATAGTCCAAGGGCATCACGTTTGTTGCATAGAAGGAAGCCGGAGCGTCGTCACGAATGCTGGCGGAGAGATTCGGCAGGCCGATATCCCGCACCAGGGTGACGGTGGAGGCGTCGCCGAGGCTGCTGCCGTTTTGGAAGACAACGCCGCTGGCGTTGGTAAACTCCACCACGGCGGTCTGGTTGCCGTAGATCGCCTTGCCGTCTACCTGGATGGAGCTGTTGTCCGTCCCCTTGGTGGAGACCTCCACATAGAGCTTCACATCCGTCAAGTCCGATGTGGGGGTATAGGTGAGGGTCTGGCTGGGGGTGGTGCTGTTCAGGGTGAGCGTATTTCCATAGGGCGTGCCCGAGGCATTGCCCAGGTAGACAGATACGGAATTGATGTAAGAACTCAGGAGCTGCGCCTTGAGGGTGGCGGTAAAGGAAACCTCCCTGCCGCTGCTGAGGGAGAAGGACTCGGAGCTAATCTTGCTGCTGCCGGAATTGTCCAACGTCAGCGTAAGATCCAGGGGGATATAGCCGCTCTGGCCAGACAATGTGGCCGCGTCGCTCTGGAGGGAGATACCGCTGGTCTCCATCTGATCGAGGAGGCTGTTGAGATTCTCCACCGCTTCGCCGGAGAAGGCGCGGTCGGAGAAATAGGTCTCCTGGATTCGCTGGAGCTCCTGCTCGATCTCCACGATGGTCTTGAGATCGCCCAGGGCAATGGGCGTGCCGTCCACATAGCCCACCTCGGTGAGGTCGGTGGACGGATCCTCCAAGAGCGCCATGACCTCGTCGAGGGTCATGGCTTCGCCATTCAAGTTGATGGTTTCATCCACGTTGAGCTGGCCGTTTTCGTCCAGCAGGCCGTACTGCTCCAGCACGGCCGCGGCCTCGGCGCCGCTGCCGCCGGTGAGGGCGTCCAGCTCGTTGAGAATGGCCTGGTTGACGGCAGGGTCGTTTCCCAGCAAATCCCGCACGGCGGCCAATGCCGAAACGGGAATCACAGAGAACACCAAAACAACCGCCAAAAACAGGCTGATGATGCGTTTTCTCATAGTTTTCCTCCTCTTGATTGCGTGGTGTGCCGCGCCGCCTGCGCGCAATCGGCAAAGGCGGCGCCCTTTGTGGCTGCAAGGCAAAAAAAGCCAGAGATCCATGTTATATCTTAACATGGATCCCTGGTTGTTCACATCCCCCAAACGAGGGATCTTTGCCATGGGTTATTTTGGATATTTTATCTGCCGCCCCTACAAGAAATCCGGGAGCGTGGGCGTAGGGGCGGGCTTTATGCCCGCCCGTGGGGCAGCTGCGATTCCCGAAGGCTTCCCCACGACGCTACTTGGGTACGGGCGGCCATGAAGGCCGCCCCTACGAACAAATTTGCAACTCCATGCGTAGGGGTCGATGCCCTCATCGACCCGTGCCGCGTAAGCGGCCGAAAGGCCGTGGATCTATTTCAGCAGTCCCACCAGGTGGCTCCGGCGGTTGATGTTGGTCTTGGCGAAAATGCTGCGGATGTGGCTCTTCACCGTCTCCTCGGAGATGCACAGCTTCTGGGCGATCTCCTTGTTGCGCAGTCCCGCCGCCGCCAGCACCGCCACCTCCCGCTCCCGATCGGTGAGCTCGTCCATCTCCTCGGGGTGCTTCTCCAGCATGGCGAAAATCCGGCTCTCCTCGGCCTTGGTATACTGGATCTTCAAGGCCTTGATCTCCCGGATGGCCTTCTCGTGCTTCTTCTTGATGGACGGCAGCAGGAAGAGCACCGAAAGATACTGCCGGAAGCAGGCCAAAAACGTATAGTTTTGATCCTGCTCGGCGATGGTCAGGGACTGATCCAGCCAATCCGCCGCCCGCATGGGCTGGCCGATGGCCAGATAGCACAGCGCCAGTCCCACGCACATGAAGTTCCGCGTGGACAGGGAAATGAGCCGGGGATCCAGCTGCAGGGAAGCCTCCACACTGGCAATGGCGCGCTTGTAGGCCTTATGTAAGATGAGATCCGTGATCCGGTTGGTCTTGGCCATGAAGTTGGTGAAGGTGAGGTCGCCCAGCATGTCCGCGTCACCCCGCGCCCACCCGGCCGAGCGATCCGGCTCCATCATGAGACCCAGGAGGTACCCGCGCACCGTCTCGGCCATGAGGGTGTTGATGGCCGTATGCTGGAGGAAGGGGTAGGCCAAGGCCTTATTTTCCAGGTACTCAATGGCCTGCTGCAAAGCGATCATGTCCGACTGGTAGATGGCGTTGATGCCGAGGAGCAGCGCCGCGCCGTAGGTCACCGTGGCGTTCTGCGTCTGTTCAGAGCGCATGGCGGCCTTGTGGGCGTAGATGTCCGACTCGTCGAATTTCCCCTGGACGCTGTACGCCTCCCCCAGGTAGAGCTCGCAGGCGCCGGCGCCGTGGCCGCCGGTGAGACGGTTGTAGACCTCCAGCATGTCCTTGAGGTCGTCGGCTGTTTCGAGCATCTTCCCCGGCGTGCGGTAGAAGAGATACCACATGGACGTGGTGCCGAAGAGAAACGGCTCCCGGGGGACGAAGAGCTGCGAGCGCCCCTGGAGGTGCTTTTCCGCCTCCAGGAAGGATTCCCGCATGCCCTTGAGGTCGGGGAAGACCAGGAAGGCCGCCACCATGTACCACTCGCCCAGCATGTGCTCGTCGCCATTCTTCTCTAACATGGCGCGGCACCTGGGCATCTGGCGGGAAAAGCCATCGAAATCCGCCCCGGCAAAGAGCGCCAGGCACAGCCGCAGAAGAGATAATGGATGGCGGGAGAGCACTTCCTCGGGGCACCGGGCGAGCACCGCCGTGGCCAGCCCCTGGAGGCTCCAGCCGTGAAACTGCTCGCCCAGGAGCCCCGTGAGGTCGCAGGAGAGGAGCTTTTCGTCGCTGCCGGCCTGGAAGAAGCAGGATACCGCCTCCTTCTCCCGCCCCGCCCGGTGGTAGACCTCTCCCGCCGTGTCGTAGACCGCCGCCCGGAATTCCGGCGCCCCCGCGTCCAGCTGCCGCTCCAAAAAGTGGCGCAGCAGCTCGTGGGGATAGCAGTTGCCCTGGTCATGGTGCATCAGGGGGCATCGCGCCAGGAGGCTCTCCCCTGCCGCCGCCTGCTCCCCCAGCACCGCCTGGAGCGTCTCGCCGCCGACGAGGTCGAACACCGAAAGGCGCAGGAGGATCTCCTGCTCCTGCCGCGTGAGCTTCGCCCAGAAGAATTCCCGCAGCAGCGCGTCCATGTCCCAGGCCTGGGTCAGCGTCCCGCCGTTTTCCAGGAGATGATTGAGATACAGCGACACCGCCGCCGCCCAGCCCTCGGTGTGGGCATAGATGGTCTCCTGCTGCTGGCGGGTGAGCTCCAGCCCCAGCTGGCGGCCGTAGGCCGCGATGTCCCGCCGGGTGAGAAGAAAGTCCCGGGCGGTGAAGGCGCACACGCCGCTGGCGTTTTCAAACACCGTGCGGAGCTTGCCGAAGTTCTGAGAAATGAGGATCACATGCAGCCCGTCGGGGCGCCGGTCGGCCAGCGCCTGCAAAAGCGCCGCCGGCCAGTTGTCGCCGATGAGCTGGAAATTGTCAAAGATGAGATAGCACGCCTCCTCCACCCGGAGGTTCATCAGGATGTCCGCCGCGGTGCTCACGTTGCTGCGGTTGAGAAACCCCAGCTGCCGGAGCGCCGTCCCCGCCGCCGGATCCAGCTGGCCAATCTGCCGGATCAGCCAGTCCAGCCCGGCGTCCTGGAGGAAGCTCACCGCCGTAAACCAGTGCAGCGCCTCCACCGGCGTCTCCTTGAGCGCCCAGCGCACGGCGGTGGTCTTGCCATAGCCCGCCGGCGCCTCCAGCATCACCAGACCGCTCTGGTGCATGCCCGCCAGTTTGCGCGCGATTTCATCCGAAAAATAGAGCTTTTCCATGGTGCTCTCCTTCTTCCATGGTTTATTCCTCTATTATAGCTGGAGTTTCCGCCGTTGTCACCCTATGGCGCGTTTTTTTGAAAGAATTAACAAATGGTAATGTGATGGGTGTGTTCGGCGGAAGACTTGTGGAATCGCCCCTGCCCTACGGGCGGCCATAAAGGCCGCCCCTACAGACACGCTCCCAGTTTTGTCTTTATCCCCGCCCCAGACTGTCAAAAAACCTCGTTGAAAACTTGTGCGACAGAGCAGCGGGGGGTGTGTGCGGGGGGCAAAAAGCCCACCGCGCGTTCAATCAACAGGATTTTGAAACTTTTTGAAAGTTTCAAAATCCGCACAGCGGGGCGAAAATACTTTTTCGACACGCTGGCCGATTGTTACGCCAAAAATTCCATGGGGTCCACCGGTGCGCCGTCCAGGAACACTGCAAAGTGCACATGGGGCGCGGCGCCCACCTCCAGGAGGGCGGTGGTGCCCACAGTTCCCAAAACCTGCCCGGCGGTGACGAACTGTCCCGCCGCCACGGCGGGCGTCTCGGCAAGGTTTGCGTAGTGGCTGGTGTAGCCGTCGTCGTGCTGCACCACCACGGTGACGCCATAGGATTCGTCCTCATACACCGCCGTCACCGTGCCGTTTCTCGCGGCCAGGACGTCCTCGCCCTCCGACGCGGCCAAGTCCACGCCGTTGTGCACCCGCCAGTCCTGGGTGGTGGCGTTATAGGTGAGGCGATCCATGGCGTACGCGCCGATGACATCACCGGACACCGGCATCACCGTCACCTCGGGCGTGGCCTGGGTGGGGGCGGTCTGCGTGGGCGCAGGGGTCTCCTCCTCGGTGGTCTTGGGCGCATCCTCGGTCTGGGTCTTGCCGGTGGCGGACGAGGCGGGCTTCTTCACATCCTCGGGATCCTGCGCCTTCACCGGCACCGAGAGCGTCTCCTGTGCCGCCTGATTCTGCCGGATTGCCCCGGAGACAAAGAAATACCCCGACACGCCGATGGCCAGCACGCACACGGTGAGAAGGATGTAATAGCCCTTCTCCCGGATGAACTTGCTAAGGCCGTTCGGCTCTTTTCTCGATTCGTTATTTTGCATGTTTAGCACCTCCGAGGCTAGTATTTCCAGCCCCGGGAAGGGTTATACAGCTTTGGGAAATTTTTCCCCCGCGATTTGCGGGTGTGGTGTACCTCCGGCCGTGGTGTAGGGGCGCATTGTATATGCGCCCGGGCAGGCACCTGCGAAACCGCAATTGCCACGGGCGGATATTTAATCCGCCCCTACAGGTGCGGTGCGTAGGGGTCGATGTCCTCATCGACCCGCGGGCGGCTGATAGCCGCCCCTACGGGTGCGGTGGAAATTCGGGGTCTATGCGCCAAAGGCTATCTGCCCCAAAAGCTCCTTGGTCACGTCCCACCAGCTCTTGCGCGCCACCGCCTCCGGCGCCACCAACGGCACCGCCGCCAGGGGTGAGCCGTCACTCTGGATGGTCAGCGTCCCCAGGCGCTGCCCCGCCTCCACCGGCGCGCGCACCTGCTCGGCCACCTCCACCCGGGTGGTGATCTTCCCCGCCTGCCCCTTCTCCACCAGCACCGGCGACGCCTCGGAGAGCACCGGCGTGATGGCGTCCACCTCGCCAAGCAAAACCGGCACCGCCGGGATCTCCGTGGTCTCGTCGGGGGTCACCAGGGTGTAGCCCGCGAAGCCATAATCTAGTAGCTCCTTGGCCGACTGAAACCGCTCTCCAGAGCTACTGCAGTGGAGCACCACCGCGATGAGCTCCAGCCCGTCCCGCTCCGCCGAGGCCGACAGGCAGTGCCCCGCCGAGGAGGTATACCCCGTCTTGAGCCCCGTGGTGCCCTGGTAAAACCGCACCAGCTTATTGGTGTTGCTCAGGCCGAACTCCCCATTTCGCACCGTGTCCATCCAGATGGTGGTAAATTCCCGGATCCGATCGTGCTTCAAGAGCTCCCGGGACATGAGGGCAATGTCATAGGCCGTGGTGAGGTGCTCGGCGGCATTCGGCTCATCGTCCAGGCCGGTACAGTTCACAAAGTGGGTGTCCGCCATGCCCAGCTCTGCGGCGCGGTTGTTCATCATCTCCACGAAGGCCGCCTCGGAGCCCGCCACGTGCTCGGCCAAGGCCGTGGCGCAGTCGTTGGCCGACACCACCGCCACGGACTTGATCATCTCCTCCATGGTCATCTGCTCCCCCGGTTCTAAGTAGACCTGGCTGCCGCCCTTGGCCGCCGCCGCCTCCGAGGCCGTCACCGTGTCGTCCCAGGAGATGCGCCCGGAGTCCAGCGCCTCCATCACCAAAAGGAGCGTCATAATCTTGGTCACCGACGCCGGCGCCAATGGCTCATGGGCGTTCTTTTCATAGAGCACCGTGCCGGTGGCCGCATCCATGAGCACCGCCGACGGTGCCGCGATCTCCAGCGCCGCCCCCTGCGCCGGCAGTACCAGGGACACTGCCACAGCCGCCGAGAGGAGCGCCGCCATCAGTTTTCGGAACATAAAAAATCACCCTTCCTCTCATCCTGCTACAAGGTATGAGAAGGAAGGGCAAAGTATGTCCATTATCCGGCCACCAGGTATGGCGCCAGCGCCTCCAAAAACCGGGCGGCATCGTCCCCCGACGCCGTGCTGAAGACGCGCAGCGGGCGGTTGAGCCCCATGCAGAAGAGGCTCATGATGGATGTGGCCGAGGTGGTGAGGCCGCCGTGCTCCACCCGGATGGGGAAGGCCTGACGGGTTGCCAGCGTGACAAAATCACGGATTTCTATGGGGTCGGAGAATTTTACAACGCATTCGCACATGGCGCGGCCTCCTTTTCCTGTACAAGCGGGGTCTTTTGCGCTATAATCACGGTAGTGTGGTAGAACTTGAAATTGATTCTTATTATACAGGAGTTTCAGACCGCTGTCTCTGCAAATTTTGTACAAAAATTTTTAATACTCTCTTAATATTTTGGTGATTCTATGATGCATTTTTCCATCTATACCCTCGGCTGTAAGGTAAACCAATATGAGACCCAGGCCATGGAGCAAATTCTCACCCAGCGCGGCCACGTTGAGCGCAGCTGGGACGAGCCCTGCGACGCCTACATCATCAACACCTGCACCGTCACGGCGGTGTCGGACAAGAAGTCCCGGAACATGATCCGCCGCGTCCGGCGGCAGAATCCGGCGGCGGTGGTGGCGGTGTGCGGCTGCTACGCCCAGGTGGAGCCGGAGGCCGTACAGGCGCTGGACGTGGACGTGGTGGCCGGCACCGGCGGGCGCGTGGCCTTTCTCGACGCGGTGGAGGCCGCAGTCTCGGAGAAGCGGCGCTCCTTCGCCGTGGACGACGCCCTCCGCCGCCGCACCTTCGAGGTGCTCCCGGCGGGCGGCATGGCCGAACGCACCCGCGCCATGCTCAAGGTGCAGGACGGGTGCAGCAACTTCTGCACCTACTGCATCATCCCCTATGCCCGCGGCCCCGTGCGCTCGCTGCCCCTGGAGGAGGCCGTCGCCCAGGCCAGGGAGGTCGCCCAGGCAGGCTACCGGGAGATGGTGGTCACGGGCATTGAGATCTCCTCCTGGGGGCGGGATCTTCCCGAGAAGCCGCCCCTTTGGAAGCTCCTTTCGGCCATCTGCGAGAGCGCTCCGGCGGTGCGGGTGCGGCTGGGCTCCCTGGAGCCGAGAACCGTGGACGAGGACTTCTGCCAAGCCCTGGCGGGGTTTTCCAATCTCTGTCCCCAGTTCCACCTGAGCTTACAGAGCGGCAGCGACACGGTGCTAAAGCGCATGCACCGGCGATACTCCACGGCGCGGTATTTAGAGAGCGTCGCCCTTTTGCGCCGGTATTTCCCCGGCTGCGCCGTCACCACCGACCTCATCGTGGCCTTCCCCGGGGAGACGGAGGAAGAGTTCCAAGAGAGCCTGGACTTTTTAAGAACCTGCGCCTTTTCCAAGGTGCACGTGTTCCCCTACTCCCGCCGCGCCGGCACCCCCGCGGCCAAGATGCCCGGCCAGCACACCAATGAGGAAAAGGAAGCCCGCTCCGCCCGGGCTCTTGCTGTGGCGTCGGCACTGGAGGAGGCCTACCAGCGGGACATGGTGGGCAAAGAATACCCCGTGCTCTTTGAAGAGATGCACGGGGAGATGGCGGTGGGGCATGCGCCCAACTATGTGTTGGTGCATGTGGCGGCGGAGATCCCCCGCAACACCCTTGCCACGGTGCGCGTCACGGGGCTGTGCCCCGGCGGCGTGGTGGGAGAAATCGCCGGCTGAGAAAAAAGTCCAGCGCCGCCCCCGCCGCCGAGACGGGGATCCACAGGAGGCTATACGCCGGGCAGATCTGCCCCAGGAGGTTCCCGGGCTGGGCGGCGTAGTCCCAGACCTGGAGCCCCAAAAGGCGATTTAGCAGCAGGCCGGCGGCGAGCTCCAGCGCCGTGATGGCCGCGGCGCCCGCGAAGGGCACCAGCAGCGGCGGCAGGTGCCGCCGGAAAAGCCCCAGAAGGCGGAAGCACAGCCCGCCGAGGAAGAACATGCTGGGGTGGCTAAACCCCCGCCAGAGAAGCTCCAGCAGCACATAGCCCCCGCCGCCCAGGCAAAAGAGGATCAGTTCGGAGAAAAACATGGCATCACCGGTGGAAGTATGCCCCGGAGCGGCGGAAAATAATCAAAATTTCCCTTGACAAATGGGGAAGAAGTGGGTATAATAATGCTTGCCCATCACGAGGAAACCCACATGGCGGCATAGCTCAGTTGGTAGAGCATTCGGTTCATACCCGGAGTGTCATCTGTTCGAGTCAGATTGCCGCTACCATTCGGCCCGTTGGTCAAGCGGTTAAGACACCGCCCTTTCACGGCGGTAACATGGGTTCGATTCCCGTACGGGTCACCAAGAACCGGCAAGCATCCGCTTGCCGGTTTTGCTGTATTGCCCGCCGGCATGCCTCCCCTTGAGGGGAGGTGGCGCGCGTAGCGCGACGGAGAGGTGTTGGGGCAGTCGCAATTTCCGCACGCCTTCCGCAAAACGCAACTGCTGTAACACCTCACCAGCAAAGCTGGATGGAGAATTCTACGGGGCTTTGCCCCTAGAACTCCCGGCCAAAGCCGGCAGTTCAAGAATTCTTCAATCAGTCAGCCTTCGGCTGACAGCTCCCCTCAAGGGGAGCCTTTGCGGGCGGGCATAAAGCCCGCCCCTACAGACACGCCACCGGATTTCTCGTAGGGGCGGGGTTTATCCCCGCCCGTGCCCAGGCCCGGAGATTGCACCGCGTATTCATTGACAAGGAGGCTTTGCCATGTATCAGCCCTTGGCCGACATCCTTCGGCCCACCAGCTTAGACGAGGTCTACGGCCAGGAGCATATCCTCGGCCCCGGCGGCCTCCTGCGGCGCATCATCGAAAGCGGCGCCGTGCCCAACATGATCTTCTATGGCCCCTCCGGCGTGGGCAAGACCACCGTGGCCAACATCATCGCCAAGAAAACCCAGCGAAAGCTCTGCCGCCTCAACGCCACCACCGCCTCCTCCTCGGACATCAAGGAGATCGTCTCGCAGCTTGACACCTTCCTCGCCCCCAACGGCATTCTCCTCTACCTGGACGAGATCCAGTACTTCACCAAAAAGCAGCAGCAGACCTTACTCGAGCACATCGAGCGCGGCGCCATCACCCTCATCGCCTCCACCACCGAAAATCCCTACTTTTATATCTACAACGCCGTGCTCTCCCGCTCCACGGTCTTCGAATTCAAGCCCGTGAGCCCCGCCGGCGCGGAAAAGGCCATCCGCCGCGCCATTGCCTACGAAGCGGATAAGACCGGCCTCACCGCCGACATTTCAGACGACGTCATCGCCCAGATGGCCAAGAGCTGCGGCGGGGATCTCCGCAAGGCCATCAACGCCGTGGAGCTCCTCTTCTCCGCCGCTGCCGCCCAGGACGGCAAAATCACCATCACCATGGACGACGCCCTGGCTGTGAGCCAGAAGTCCTCCATGCGCTACGACCGGGAGGGCGATCAGCACTTTGACGTGGTGTCGGCGCTGATGAAGTCCCTCCGGGGCTCCGACCCCGACGCGGCGCTGCACTACCTGGCGCGTCTCCTGGAGGCTGGGGATCTCTCCGGCGCCTGCCGCCGGATCCTCTGCTCTGCCAGCGAGGACATCGGCATGGCCTATCCCCAGGCCATTTCCATCGTGAAGGCCTGCGTGGACAGCGCCTTACAGCTGGGGCTTCCCGAGGGGCGCCTTCCCCTGGCTGAGGCTTGCATCCTCCTGGCCACGGCGCCCAAGTCCAACTCCGTGGTGATGGCCATTGACGCCGCCGTCAAGGACGTCCGCGCCGGGATCTCCGGCGACCTCCCCCGGGAAATGCAGAACGTCCACGCCGACGGCACCGGCTTCGAGCGCGACCAGGGCTACCGCTACCCCCACGACTACCCCCACCACTGGGTCAAGCAGCAATACCTCCCCGACGAGCTCAAGGATCGGGTCTACTACCACTACGGCGACAACAAGACCGAGGAGGCCGCCCGGCGCTACTGGGAGGCCATTATGAAAGGAGCGAAGTGACATGGACGTGCGCTTACAGGACATTCTCGTGATGAAAAAGCCCCACCCCTGCGGGAGCAAGGAATGGCTGGTGCTGCGCACCGGCATGGACTTTCGCCTGCGGTGCCTCGGCTGCGGCCACGAGGTGCTCCTCCCCCGGAGCAAGGCGGAAAAGAACATCCGCCAGATCCGGCGGGACGGCCAGATCGTCACGGCATAAAAGAAATCCCCGGCCAAAGCCGGGGATTTTGATTCGATATGGATTACTTGGCAGCGACCTTCTTGGCCTTCTTGCTGCGCTCGAGCTTGGAGATCCACAGGGCGCAGGTGGCGTCGCCGGTGATGTTCAGCGCGGTACGACCCATGTCGAAGAGCTTGTCCACGCCGGCGATGATGGCGATGCCTTCCACCGGGATGCCGATGGAGGTGAGCACCATGGCCAGCATAATCATGCCCGCGCCGGAGACGCCGGCGGTGCCCACGGAAGCCAGGGTGGCGGTGAGGACGACCATGGCCATGTCGCCGATGGTGAGGTCCATGCCGTAGCAGGCGGCGATGAACACCGTGGCCACGGCCTGGTAGATGGCGGTGCCGTCCATGTTGATGGTGGCGCCCAGGGGCAGGACAAAGGAGCTGATCTCCGGCTCGGCGCCCATGTTGTTGCAGCACTCAATGTTCAGCGGCAGCGTAGCGTTGGAAGAAGTGGTGGTGAAGGCGCAGATAAAGGCGGGGTAGATGCCCTTGGCGAACTTCAGCGGGTTCATGCCGCTGAGGAAGCGGACGCTGAGACCGTAGACCACCACCACGTGGATAAGGTAGGAGAGATAGGCAATGCCAATGACCAGTGCCAGGGTGCCCACGATCTTGGGGCCGTTGACGGCGACCACGTTGGTCATCAGGCAGAAGACGCCGATGGGGGTGATCTTGATGATCATCATCATGATCTTCATGACGATCTCATTCATATCCTCCACCAATGCGCCCACCTTCTTGCCCCGCTCCCCGGCGGCCAGGATGCCGGCGCCGAAGAGAATGGCAATGACGATGACGGGGAGCATGTCGGCTTCCACCATGGGGCCGAAGAGGTTGTCGGGGAAGATGCCCACGATGACGTCCATGACGCTGGGCGCCTCGGCTGTCTCATAGGTGAGCTTGCCCAGCTCGGCGCTGGAGAGGGGCTGGAAGAGCCCCTTAAAGAGGTTGACGATCACCAGGCCGATGACCACGGCCACGGCGGTGGTGAACATGTAGTAGATAAAGGTCTTGACGCCCACGCTGCCCACGCGCTTCAAGTCCTTCAGGGAGATGACGCCGGCGGTGATGGAGCAGACCACCACAGGCACCACCAGGAATTTCAAGAGGTTGATGTAAATGGTGCCGATGGGCTTGATCCACTCGGTGGTGAATTCCGGCGCCTTTAGGAAGGCAAGACCGGCCAGAATACCGGCGACCATGCCGATGAAGATCCATGCCGGCAGGGATAGCTTGCGTTTTTTCTCCATGAAAATTCCTCCTCTTTCTCAGATGCGGCCATGCCGCACGTTACTGTGGATGTTTTATTTTATCATAATTCTCGAAAAAAGTCCCGTTAAGATCTTGTATAGAATCTCCTGATTTTCCGGGTTTTTCCGCTAAGATCGCGCTAAGATTTGCGCGATTTCCACAAGATTTCCAAGAAAGAGGGGTCTTGGTTTATGAAACCCTTCCACCGGCGGCCTATGGCCGGAGCCCCGGCGGCGCGGTGCTCTGGCGCTCCACCAGCCTGGCATGGAGCAAGATGGTACTGATGGGGATGCCGCCCTGGAGGCTTTTGAGGGCATGGTAGGCGCTGCGGCCGATCTCCAGGCGATCCTGGCGGAGGGTGGTCATGGGCGGGGCGGTATGGGCGGAAAGGGGCAAATCGTCAAAGCCCACCACGCTCAAATCCTCCGGCACCCGCAGGCCGCGTTCCCTGGCGTGCACCATCAGCGCGTGCGCCAGAAGGTCGTGGCTGCAGACGATGGCCGTGACGCCCTGGGCAAGGAGCGCCGGCAGGCACGTCTCCAAGCACGCCGCCGTATAGGAGCTGCTGCCGCCCAGGCTCTCCTCGTGGGGCAGGCCATGGGCGCGCAGCGCCTGGAAAAAGGCGTCGTACCGCTGCTGGTTGATAAACGAGCCGAGGAAGCCGCTCAGATACCCAATCTTGCGGTGTCCCAGCCCCTGGAGGTGCGCCACCGCCAGGCGCATGGCCTCGAAGTTGTCCACGCCCACGTAGGCCGTGGCCGGGTTGGCGGAGACATAGTTGTCGTAGAGCACCGCCGGCGTGCGGCTTCCCTTGAGCTGGGCAAGCCAGGGGTCGGAGAGGGACAGCCCCAGCAGCAGCGCCCCGGCGCAGCGGTGCTCGAGCATATAGGCGTCAAAGCTGCACTGGGCTTGGAGGGCGGCGGTGAGGGGCTGCACCGAAACGGCGCAGCCATCCGGCTCGGCCATCTTCCGAAAGCCCAGGATGATGTCGTGCCCCAGGTCTTCCCTTTGCCGGTAGTCCATGTTCTCCACAAACACGCAAAGGCGCATGGCCTCGTCCCGCCGCAGTCCCCGCTGGTAGCCCAGCTCCACCGCCGTCTCCAGGATGGTTTTTCGCATTGTTTCGCTCACATCCGGCGCGCCACTGAGCGCCTTGGATACCGTACCCTTGGAAATGCAAAGTTTTTTGGCAATATCCTCCATGGTCGCCATGGCTATCCCTCGTTTCTCGGCTTTTACGGGTATTATACAGATATTTTGTAAAAAACGCAAGCCCTGCCGCGTTTTGCCAAACTGCGCTCTTGACGGAGCGCTTCGTTTTTAGTATCATGTTCTTACCGAAACATTACGAAACTCCCCCGGGAGATATCAGCTTGGAGGTATGGGCACATGGAAGAACAACTCACGAAGGTTTTACAAGACGGCTTCGGCCTCACCTGGGAGGACGCCACCCCGGCCGCGGTCTACGCCGCCCTGCACCGCTATACCCAGCAGCAGATGGAGGCCATGCCGCCCTGCACCGGCAAAAAGAAGCTCTACTATGTCTCGGCGGAGTTCTTGATGGGAAAGCTTTTATCCAACAATCTCATCAACCTGCGGCTCTTTGACGAGGCCAAGGCCGTGCTCAAGTCCCACGGCTTTTCCCTGGAGGAGATCGAGGAACAAGAGCCCGAGCCGTCCCTTGGAAACGGCGGCCTGGGGCGTCTGGCGGCGTGCTTCCTCGATTCCATCGCAACGCTAAATCTCCCCGGCGACGGCGCGGGGCTCTGCTACCGCGACGGCCTCTTCCGCCAGCGGTTTGTGGATCTCAAGCAGCAGGAGGAGCCCAACCCCTGGATCACCCCCGAGCGCTGGATCACCGACACGGGCGTCTACTTCGACGTGCCCTTCGGCTTCGGCACCCTCCGCGCCCACCAGTACGACATGCTGGTGCCCGGTTACAACGGCCACCGCAACACCCTGCACCTCTTTGACTTAGACAGCGCCGACGAGGCCATTATCCGCGGCGGCATCGACTTTGACAAGGCCGACATCGCCCACAACCTGACCCTCTTCCTCTACCCCGACGACAGCGACGAGCCGGGCAGGCTCCTGCGGGTCTACCAGCAGTACTTCCTGGTGAGCGCCACGGCGCAGCTCATCTTAAAGGAGGTGGAGGCGCGGGGCGGAAGCCTACATAAGCTCCACGAGTACGCCGTGGTGCAGATCAACGACACCCACCCCACCATGATTATCCCTGAGCTCATCCGCCTGCTCACGGAGAAAGGCCTCCCCCTGGACGACGCCATCGACGAGGTCAGCAAGACCTGCGCCTACACCAACCACACCATCCTGGCAGAAGCGCTGGAGAAGTGGCCCAAGTCCTTTCTCGAGACTGTGGCGCCGGGCATCGTGCCCATCATCGAGGAGCTGGACAAGCGGGTCAAGGAGAAGTTCGACGATCCGCGGGTCTACATCCTGGATGAACACGGCCTTGTGCACATGGCGCACATCGACATTCACTATGGCTTCAGCGTCAACGGCGTGGCGGCGCTCCACACCGAAATTCTGAAAACCACCGAGCTCAAGCACTTCTACGATCTCTACCCCGAGAAGTTCAACAACAAGACCAACGGCATCACCTTCCGCCGCTGGCTCCTCCACTCCAATCCCCGGCTCACCGGCCTCTTGGATGAGACCATCGGCACCGGCTACCGGGCGGATGCCATGGAGCTAGAGAAGCTCCTTGCCCACCGGGACGACGCCGCGGTGCTCGAAGCCCTCGGCAAGGTCAAGGCCGCGAACAAGAAAGACCTCGCCGCCTACCTCAAGGCCAGCGAGGGCGTGGACGTGGATCCTCAGTCGGTGTTCGACATTCAGATCAAACGCCTTCACGAGTATAAGCGCCAGCAGATGAACGCCCTCTGGGCGGTGCACCAATACCTGGAGATCAAGGCAGGCCGCCTGCCGAGGCGCCCCATCACCGTGATTTTCGGCGCCAAGGCCGCCCCGGCCTACACCATCGCCAAGGACATCATCCACCTCATCCTCTGCCTGAGCCGCCTCATTGCCGAGGATCCCCAGGTGAGACCGTGGCTGAAGGTCGTCATGGTGGAAAACTACAATGTCTCCAAGGCCACCCGGCTCATCCCCGCCTGCGATCTCTCCGAGCAGATCAGCCTTGCCTCCAAGGAGGCCTCCGGCACGGGCAACATGAAGTTTATGCTAAACGGCGCCGTGACCCTGGGCACCCGGGACGGCGCCAACGTGGAGATCGAAGAGCTGGTGGGGGAGGAGAATATCTATACCTTCGGCGCATCCTCTGAGGAGGTCATCGGCCTCTACGCCAAAGGCGCCTACTCCGCCGCCGCCATCTATGAAAGCGACCCGCAGATCCAGGCGCTGGTGGACTTCATCGTGAACAAGAACTTCCTGCTCATGGGCGATCCCGTGTCCCTGGTGCGGCTCTACCGGGATGTGCGCTTTAAGGACTGGTTCATGGCGCTTCTCGACTTGAAGGACTACATCGCCGTGAAGGAACGGGCGCTCTCTGACTTTGAAGACTGTGCGGCCTGGACGAAGAAGTCCCTGGTGAACATCGCCAAGGCAGGCTATTTCTCCTCCGACCGCACCATCGAGCAGTATAATCACGACATCTGGAAGCTGTGAGGCAAACCATGAGAGAAACAGGCATTTTGCTATCCCTCTCCTCCCTCCCCGGCGGCTACGGCGCGGGAGACATGGGAGCGGAGGCCATGGCCTTTGTGGATTTCTTATCCGAGGCCGGGGTGAAGGTCTGGCAGCTCTTGCCCCTGGGCCCCACCGGCTACGGAAATTCCCCCTACCAGCCCGATTCCTCCCAGGCGGGAGATCCCATGTACATTAGCCTTCCGGGGCTTCATGCCGAGGGGCTTCTTTCCGAGCTGCCGTCGCCCCTGGCGGCGGGGAGCCGTGTGGACTTTGAGGCCGTGCGCGCCTTCCGCGCGCCGTGGCTCCGCCGCGCCTTTGAAGGCTTCCAGCCCGGCGCGGACTACGAGGCATTTGCCAGGCAGCCCTGGGTGCAGGACTACGCGGTGTTTCGGAGCTTTAAGATGCTTCACAACGGCGCCTGCTGGATCGACTGGCCGGAGGCCTACCGGGACTGGCCGAAGACCCGGGATCCTTCCCTGACGGCGCCCTTGGAGGCGGAGATTCGCTTCCAGTTGTTCCTACAGTACCAGTTTGCCCGCCAGTGGCGGCGCCTGCGGGACTACGCCCACGAAAAGGGCGTGAAGCTCCTGGGGGACATGCCCTTTTACGTGGGGCTTGACTCCGTGGAGGTCTGGGCAGGCCGGGACAACTTCCTTTTAGAGCAAGACGGCAGGCCGTCCTTCGTGGCGGGGGTGCCGCCGGACTACTTCTCTGAGACCGGCCAGCGGTGGGGCAATCCCATCTACAACTGGGAAAAGCTCAAAAAAGACGGCTATCAGTTCTGGATTGACCGCATCGGCTACAGCCAGAAGCTCTTTGACATTCTGAGGATCGACCACTTCCGCGCCTTCGACACCTTCTGGAAGATCCCATCCTCCTGCCCCACGGCGGTGGAGGGGGCGTGGATCGAGGCGCCGGGGTACGCGGTGCTGGATACCCTCTATGAAACGCTGCCGGGGCTTCAGCTGGTGGCCGAGGACTTGGGCGATCTTCGCCCGGAGGTGCTCACCCTGCGGGATCACTACCATCTCCCGGGGATGAAGGTGCTGGAGTTCACGGTGGATCTTGCAGGCAAGCGGGCGCGGGACACATCGCCCGACAAAACCCGGCAGATCGTCTACACCGGCACCCACGACAACGCCACGGTGGTGGAGTGGTACGAGAGCTTGACCATCCCGCAGCGGCGAAAGCTCCGGCGGTACTTAAAGGAGCGCGGCGCTGTGGGCGGGCAGGTGTACCAGCGCATGGTGCGCCTGGCGCTGAAAAGTAAGGCAGAGCTGGCGGTGATTCCGGTGCAGGACGTGCTGGGGCTTGGCAAGGAGGCCAGAATGAACCTCCCCGGCACCGTGGGCGCGCCCAACTGGCAGTGGCGGCTCAAAGATTTTGAAGCGCTGAAAAAGGCCATGAAGCCCCTTGCCCGGGCGATCAAAGAGACAAAAAGGGCATAAAAAGGCAGCGTGTCGAAAAAGTCTTTTCGCCACGCTGTGCGGATTTTGAAACTTTCAGAAAAGTTTCAAAATCCTGTTTGATTGAACGCGCGGTGGGCTTTTTGCCCCCCGCACACACCCCCCGCTGCTCTGTCTCGGACATCTTCAGCGAGGTTTTTTGACAGTCTCAA
>NHCFR00700__coassemble_938_pt1 | contig 53314 bp, 49 predicted proteins | sample NHCFR00700__metabat2_high_PE_007 | metagenome-assembled genome bin NHCFR00700 | reverse complement strand
ACCGTATCCCGGGGGTTTCTGTAGGGGTCGATCTCCGATCGACCCGACCGCGAAGCGGCTTTGCAGGAACCCGCTGACGCTACAGCGTGGCCACCTGCTTTTTGTATACGCTGGCAAAATAGGCAATCTCGGCGATGGCTGTGATGGTCCACGAGCAGATGTACACCAGGTATAGCGAAGGAATCGTCTGGAACCAGGCAAACACCGTGTATACCCAGATGATGCGGAATACACACGAGCCGAGAATCACCATCACTGTGGGCACCAGGCTCTTGCCCAGGGCGCGGGATGCGGCGATGGTGCAGTCCATGAACGCCGAGAAGCCGTAGGAGAAGCCCATGATGGTCAGCCGCCGCATGCCTGCGTCAATGACGTCCGGCTCGGGGGAGAAGAGACCCAGGAACTGCCGCCCGAAGAGCTCCAGCAGAAGTCCCAGCATCAGCCCAACGGCAAAGGAATAGGCAAGGCTGATGAAGTAGCTTTTGCGGATGCGCTCGCGGTTGCGGGCGCCATAGTTTTGCCCCATGAAGCTGGCGCAGGCGGTGTAGAAGGCTGCCATGACGTCGTAAATCAGGGAATCGGCGTTGGCGGCAGCGGAGTTGCCGGCCACCATGGTGGAGCTGAAGGAGTTGACGCCCACCTGGATGAAGAGGTTTGCCATGGCGAAGATGCAGTTCTGGAGCCCTGCGGGGATTCCCAAGCGGATGATCTCCAATGCACTGGTGCGATCCAGGCGCAGGGCGGACTTTTTCAGGGCAAAGGGCGCGTCGTTTTTGGTGAGTGCGATGAGGATGAGCACCGCCGAGAGGTACTGGGAGATGATGCTGGCCAAGGCCACGCCGGCCACCTCCATGCGCACCACCAGCACAAAGAAGAGATTGAGCACGATGTTGAGCACACCGGCGAACGTGAGAAACCGGAGCGGTCGGCGGGTGTCGCCCAGGGCGCTTAAAATGGCGCTGCCGAAGTTATAGAGCGCCAGCCCCGGCATGCCCAAAAGATAGATTCGAAGGTACAGTGCCGCGCCGTCGATGAGATCGTCCTTGGTTTTGAGGAGCTGTAAGATGGGGCGGGCGCAGGTGACGCCGAAGATGGACAAGAGAATGCCCAGGGAAAGGCTTAAAATGGCGGCGGTGTGCAGGAGCTTTCCAAAGCGGATGTTGTCCCGGGCGCCGTAGAACCGGGCGGCCAGAACGTTGATGCCGCCGCCCAAACCGATGAGAAAGCCTGTGAACATGGTGACCAGGGTGGTGGTGGAGCCCACCGAACCCAGGGCGGTTGCGCCAACAAACTGCCCCACCACCGCCAAATCCGCCAGGTTGAAGAGCACCTGGAGAAGGTTTGAGCAGATGAGGGGCAGGCTAAAGGTCAGGATTTGCTTGGCCAGAGGACCGCGGGTCATGTCCTGGCCGGAGAGAGACGACATGGAAAAAGCCTCCTTCACCGATTTTCGTCCAGGGGATTATACAATAGAAGTGGAGAAAGCACAATAGGGAAGTGGGCATGTTTTTCGCGAAACTGGGGCGTGGCGGCAGATTTTTGCCTGAGAGGCGAATTTTCTCCCGCACTCTCTTGCAATTACACGGTGAAATTGCTAAAATATAGCGATAACATGAAATTGGAGAAGTGGAAACGTGTACCTCAAATCTCTGGAAATTCAGGGCTTCAAATCCTTTGCGGACAAGACGGTTCTGCACTTTGACAGCGACATCACCGCGATTGTCGGCCCCAACGGCAGCGGAAAATCCAATATTTCTGACGCCATCAGCTGGGTCATGGGGGAGATGAGCTCCAAAGCCCTCCGGGGCGCAAAGATGGAGGACGTGATCTTCGGCGGCACACAGAAGCGAAGCCAATTGGGCTTTGCCGAAGCCTCTTTGATTCTCGATAATTCCGATGGCTCTCTTCCGGTGGACACGCCCGAGGTGATGGTCACCCGGCGGTATTACCGCTCGGGGGAGAGTGAATACTATATCAATCGCCAGTCTGCCCGCCTTAGGGATATCAATGAGATGTTCATGGATACGGGTCTTGGCAAGGAGGGCTACTCCAACATCGGCCAGGGCAGGATCGATGAGATTTTGGCCGTGAAGAGCACCGACCGCCGGGAGGTCTTCGAGGAGGCGGCGGGCATTTCCAAGTACCGCCACCGCAAGGAGGAGACCGAGCGGCGCCTGGCCTCCACCGAGGACAACCTCACCCGAATCGGCGATAAGATCTCCGAACTGGAACTCCAGGTGGAGCCCCTCCGGGTGCAGGCGGAGAAGGCGAAGAAGTACCTCTCCCTTCGGGAGACGCTCAAGGGGCTGGAAATTGCCCTATGGCTCCAAAATCTCGAGCGATTGGCCGCGGCCGCCAAGAAGGCCGAGGGGGACTATGCGGCAGCAGCGAGAACCCTGGAGGAGCAGCACGCCGCCCTCAACCGCCTTTATCAGCTCTCGGATCAGCTGGCGCTCAAGCTCAACCAGGCAAATCTGGAGCTGGAGCAGCAGCGCCACGCCATTGCCGGGCAGGAGGCAGTGCTCCACCAGCAGGAGAGTGAAAGCGCCGTCTTGAAGGCCGGGGCGGAGAATACCAAGCAGAATATTGAACGGGTGCGCCGGGAGCTTGAAGATCAGGAGAGCCGCAGCGGTGGCGTCTCCGGTCAGATTGCCGAGCAGGAGGCGCGCATTGCCCAGCTGGCCGCCACCCTCGCCGAGACGAAAGATAAGCTCCAGCAAGCCCAGGACGAGGCCGCCCGGCTCCTGGCCTCGGCGGATGAGGCCGAGGGGAAGACCCTCACCCTGCGCACCCGCCAGGCGGCGCTCCAGCAGGAGGCCGCCGGCAAGCGTGCCGAAGCCGCGTCCCTGCGCGCGTCTCTGGACGAGGTCAGCCAGCGCAAGGCTTCCGTGGAGGAGGATTTGACCGCCGCCCTTGCCCGGCAGACGGAGCTGGGCGAGACGGTGAACGCTTGCAAGGAGACCCTTGCCAAGGCAAAGGAGGCTGTGGAGGCGCACCGGAATGCCGACGCGGGCTATGCCCTGCGGCTCAATGCCCGGGTGGAGAAGCGGGATCGCCTCAAAAAGGCGCTGGATGCGCAGAACATCGAGCTGCAAACAGTCCGCTCCCGGGGCAAGATGCTTGCCGAGCTCCAGCGGGACTACGAGGGATTTTCCAAGGCCGTGCGCCTGGTGATGCAGGAGGCCAAGGGCGGCCGCCTGGGGGAGATCTACGGCCCCGTGTCCGCCCGAATCCGCACCGAGGATGACTATACCGTGGCCATTGAGACCGCCTTGGGCGGCGCCATGCAGAACATCGTGGTGGGCAGCGAGGCCGACGGCAAGGCCGCCATCCGCTATTTGAAGCGGTGTGACGGCGGCCGGGCGACTTTCCTGCCCCGCAGTACCGTCCGGGGCAAGGAGCTCCGGGAGTCGGGGCTTAACCAGTGCCCGGGCTTTGTGGGAATCGCGTCGGAGCTGGTGCGCTGCGACATAGCCGACGCGGGGATTATCTCGTCGCTGCTGGGGCGGATCGTCCTGGTGGAGACGTTGGATCACGCCGTGGACATGGCGCGAAAGTACCAGAACCGCTTTAAGATTGTCACCCTGGACGGCCAGGTCATGAACCCCGGCGGCTCCATGACCGGCGGCTCGGCCAGTAAGAGCGCGGGCATTCTCTCCCGCGCCAATGAGCTCCAGCGTCTTGCCCAGCGTGCCAAGGCGCTGGAGGCGGAGATCGCCCAGCAGGACGCGGCGCTGGCCGAGGCAGCCCGTGCCGCTGCCCAGGTGGAATTTGAGCGCACCGCCCTCCAGGGCAAGCTCCGCCAGGCCGAGGACGACGTGCTTCGCGCCGAGGGCGAGCTCCAGAAGGCCACGGCGCTTTATACCGCGCTTTCCGATACCATCGAGAGCTACCGCCGGGAGCTGGCTTCTGTTGCGCAGCGCACCGGCGGCGACCTGGGAAGGCTTTCCCAGCTGGAGCAGGACGCTTCCGCCGCCGAGGCCGAGGCCGCCCGGCTGGAAGCCGCCCTGGCCGAGGAGACCCAGGGTCAGACGGTGCTTTCCCAGCAGGTGAACGAGCAAAACGAGGCCATCACCGCCCTTCGCATGGAGCTGGCTGCCCGGGAGGCCGAGGATCACACCGCCCGGGAGAGCGTGGAACGGCTGCGCGCCTTGGCCGAGGCCATGGCCGGCGACCGTGTCCAGAAGGAAAAACTCATCGCCTCCTACGAGGCCGACGCCGCCCGGCTCGCCCGGGACATTGAGGCCTCGGAGAAAAAGCGGGAAGAATTGGAACGAACCGTGGAAAATGCTCGTCTTTCTCTCCAGGAGGCCATTGCAGCCAGGTCTGAGACGGAAGGGAGGCGCAACCGTACCGACAAGGAAGCCCAGGAGAAGAATAAGGAAATTCTGGATATGGAGCGGGAGGCCGCCCGCCTGGAGCAGAAGAAGGCTGCCGCCGCCATGGAAGAGCAGCAGATTCTCGATAAACTCTGGGAGAGCTACGAGCTCACGCCCTCCACTGCCGCCAAGGAGGCGGCGGAGATTGAGTCGGCGCCAGCCGCTGCAAAGCAGATTACCGATCTCAAGCGGAAGATTTCGTCATTGGGCACGCCCAACCTGGGCGCCATCGACGAGTTTGAGCGCGTCAACGAGCGCTATGGCTATCTCACCGGCCAGCGGGACGACGTGCTTCACGCCAAGAAGGAACTGGAGAACATCATCAAGACCATCACCCAGGAGATGACCGAGATCTTTGTCCGGGAGTTTGGCCGGATCAATCAGTATTTCGGCGAGACCTTCCAGGAGATGTTCGGCGGCGGCAAGGGCGAGCTGGTGCTGGAGGAGCCCGACGAGCCCCTGAGCTGCGGCATCGAGATCAAGGTGCAGCCTCCGGGCAAGCAGGTCAAGACCATCACCCTGCTCTCCGGCGGCGAGAAGGCCTTTGTGGCCATCGCCCTCTACTTTGCCATTTTGAAGGTGCGTCCCACGCCCTTCTGCCTGCTGGACGAAATCGACGCGGCGCTGGACGACCGGAATGTGGAGCGTTTTGCCTCGTATCTTCGGAATTTCAGCAGCAAGACCCAGTTCTTGATCATCACCCACCGCCGCGGCACCATGGAGGCCGCCGACGTGCTCTACGGCGTGACCATGGTGGAGCAGGGCGTTTCGAGAATCCTCCACCTGGACTTAAACCAGATGCAGGCGGAGCTGGGTATCACCGACTAGAGAAACGACGAAAGGAACCAAATCACATGGGCTTTTTTGACAAAATCAAGCAAGGACTCAGTAAGACCGCAGCCTCCATTTCCAGCGTCTTCACCGGCTTTTCCGAGATTGACGACGCCTTCTACGATGAGCTGGAGGAGAGCCTGATCCTCGCCGACCTGGGCGTGGACACCACCACCAAGGCCATGGACGCACTGCGCGAGCGGGTGCGCCAGAACCACCTCAAGACCACCGAGGAGGCACGCACCGCATTGCGGGAGGTGCTCTGTGAGATGGTGAGCGTGGGCGACACCACCCTCAACCTCTCCACCAAGCCCTCGGTAGTGCTGGTCATCGGCGTCAACGGCGTGGGAAAGACCACCACCATCGGCAAGATTGCCCACCAGCTCAAGGGGCAGGGGAAAAAGGTGCTCCTGTGCGCCGCCGATACCTTCCGCGCCGCTGCCGCCGACCAGCTGGAGATCTGGGCAGGCCGCGCCGGGGTGGACATCATCCGCCAGGACGAGGGTGCCGACCCGGCCTCGGTGGTCTATGACGCCATCGCCGCAGCCAAAGCCCGGGGTACCGACGTGATCCTCTGCGACACCGCCGGACGGCTCCACAACAAGCAGAATTTGATGAACGAGCTGGGCAAGATCAGCCGCATCCTCGACCGGGAGCTGCCCGACGCCGCCAAGGAGGTGCTCCTGGTGCTCGACGGTACCACCGGCCAGAATGGACTTCTCCAGGCCAAGCAGTTCCAGGAGATTGCCGGCGTCACCGGCATGGCGCTCACCAAGCTCGACGGCACAGCCAAGGGCGGAATCGTGGTGGCCGTGGCCGACGCGCTGCAAATCCCGGTGAAGTACGTGGGTGTGGGCGAGCAGATGGACGATCTCATGCCCTTCAATCCCAGAGAATTTGCGGAGGCACTGGTATGAAGCTCGTATTGGCCAGCAAAAATCAGCATAAACTCCTGGAAATGGAGCATATTCTCCGGGATCTGGGGCTGGAAGTTGTGCTGGAATCCCAGGTGGGCGTGGATGTGGACGTGGAGGAAACCGGCACCACATTCCTTGAAAACGCCGCGCTTAAAGCCCGTGCGGTGATGGAGGCCAGCGGCATGGCCGCCATTGCCGACGACTCAGGACTCATGGTGGACGCGCTGGACGGCGCGCCGGGGGTCTACTCGGCGCGGTACGGAAACCTCGATTCCGATCAGGCGCGCACCAGCTATCTCCTGGAGAATCTCAAGGACGTCCCCGCGGGAAAGCGGGGGGCGCAGTTTGTCAGCGCCATCGTCTGCATCCTGCCCGACGGCAGGGAGGTACATGCCCAGGGCACGTGCCAAGGGGAGATCCTCTTTGCACCCCGGGGAGAAAACGGCTTCGGCTATGATCCGGTGTTCTATTCTCCAGAGCTCAAAAAGACATTTTCCGAGGCCACAGAGGAAGAAAAAGCCACCGTCTCCCACCGGGGACGGGCGCTTCGCGCATTTTTAACGGCATGGAAGGAGGCAGGCTTTTGCTGAGCAGTAAGGAGCGCGCCAATCTGCGCGCCCAGGCCAACGGCCTGGAGATTACATTGATGGTGGGAAAGGGCGGCGTGTCCGACGCCGTGATTGAAGAGGCCGAACGGGTGCTGGAGGCCAAGGAGCTGGTCAAGGGCAAGGCGCTTGAGACCGCCCTGATGACGGCGCGGGAAGTATCCGACGCCATCTGTGCGGCCACCGGCGCCGACGGCGTTGCTACGGCGGGCAGCACCTTTGTCATTTACCGCAAGTCGAAGAAGCTGGAGGCCGAGCGGCAGAAGAAGGCCGCCGCGGCCAAGAAGCTCCAGAAGAAGGTCAACCCCGTGAAGGTGGGGCGGCAGCGCCGCCGTGCCCAGGCCAAGGCCGAGCGGGAAAAGCGCGACCAGTATTTCCACGACGAGGCGGTGAAGGCCGCCATTGCCCGGCGCCAGCAGATGCGCAATCCGGGCAGTGATATGTGAAGAGGGAAAATTGAATCGCTGCGCCGCACTGCGGCGCTGGGAGGGGGATCTTCATGGCGAAAATCGGAATTTACGGTGGAACATTCAACCCGCCCCATCTGGGGCATATTCTGGCGGCACGGGAGTTCCAGCGGGTGCTGGGACTGGATATGGTGCTGTTTGTGCCTGCCTATCTGCCGCCCCACAAGGTCTTGCCGGTGGATACGCCGGACGCGGCCACGCGCCTTGCGCTGCTGCGCCTGGCCATCGAAGATTTGCCCTTTGCCCAGGTGGATGATGAGGAATTTCACCGCGAAGGGGCAAGCTATACCGTAGAGACGCTCCGCGCCATGAAAAAGCGCTACCCCAACGACGAGCTGTTCTTGTGCATGGGGACGGACATGCTCTTGTCCTTTGACAGCTGGTACCACCCCAAGGAGATCTGCTCGCTGTGCCAGGTTGTCATGGCACACCGCACCGACATCGACGAGGCCGCCCTGGCGGACTTCTCCCAAACCTTCCGTAAGCGCTATGGAAAGACCCCCATTTTCCTCCCCAACGATTTTTTGGAGATTTCCTCGACCACGGTGCGCCGCCTGCTCATTCTCGGCGGTGCGGCGGACGAGCTGAGCCCCAAGGTCTACGAGACCATTCTGGCCCAGGGACTCTACGGCACCGGCCGCAGCCGGAAGAATCTGCCCTTTGAAGATCTCAAGCGGGAGAGCCTGGCGCTCCACAACGAGGGACGGGTCAAGCATGTCATCGGCTGCAGCGAGACGGCCGAGGCCTTGGCCAAGATTTACGGCGCCAACCCGGTGGATGCTGCCCGGGCGGGCATTCTCCACGATGTCACCAAGGCCTTGAGCGGCCTGGAGCAGTTGCACCTTTGCAAAACATATGGTATCATAGTCGATGATTTCCTGAAGACCCACACCAAGCTCCTCCACGCTCCCACGGCAGCCGTGGTGGCGCAGCGGGTGTTTGGTGAGAACGAAGCAGTATGCAGTGCCATCCGCTGGCACACCTCCGGCCGGGCGAATATGTCCACGCTGGAAAAGATCATTTACGTAGCCGATTATATGGAGCCCAATCGTGATTTCCCGGGCGTGAAGGAGCTGAGAAAGCTCGCCTATTCCGATTTGGATGCGGCGCTGCTTTTGGGATTGGAAATGACCCAGGAGCATTTGGCGCAGCAGGGCGCGCCCATGGGCAAGGCCTCTCTGGAGGCCATCGCGTATTTAAAAACTGGAAAGGATGCTACATGAAACTATTTGGCTCTAAGCACGGCGGCGCCTTCGCCTCCGGCCGAAAGAAACAGGAGAAACCCGAGGCGCCGTCTCGTTCCACTCCCCGCAAGCACCGGTTAACCGGTATCCAGCGGGGCGCCATATTGCTGGTAGCCAGCGTGATGGTGCTGGCGGTCACCGTGGTGGCGGTGTACCGTGATTTTGTCAAGCCGATGGCCATCAAGCAGCCTACGCTTCCCGATACCACCGACAGTGAGACCGACGACCAGGAGGTCTTCACCCCGCCTACTACCATTGAAATTGAAACGCAGATCGATGAGGACACCGGCGAAGAGATCGAGCTGGAGGTGGAGGTGCCCGCCGCCCACAAGGAGGGCTTTTACAACATCCTCATCTGCGGCACCGACGATGACGGCGGCCGCACGGATACCATCATGATTGCCCGGCTGGACACCACCGATCACACCGTGGCGCTCATGAGCATTCCGCGGGATACGCTGATTTCCGGCAATTACTCCGTGCCCAAGATCAATTCGGTCTACGGCGCCGGCGGCATGGGCAACGACGGCATGGAAGCCCTGAAAACCAAGCTTGCCCAGATGCTGGGCTTCGAGGTGGACGGCTACGTGCTGGTGAAGCTGGACATATTCATCCAGCTGGTGGATCTGGTGGGCGGTGTGGAGTTTGACGTACCCCAGCGGATGTACTACTCCGATCCCACCCAGGATCTCTATATTGATCTCCAGCCCGGCCTCCAGACCCTCAACGGCGAGCAGGCCATGGGCTTGGTGCGGTTCCGCAAGGGCTACGCTACCCAGGACATCATGCGCACCCAGGTGCAGCAGCAGTTCCTCCAGGCGCTGGCCAAGAAGTATCTCTCGGTGACCACCCTCACCAAGCTGCCGGAGCTGGCGGATCTGTTCTTTGAAAATGTCACCACCGATATGACCGTGGGCAACATGGTCTACTTCGGCCAGGAGCTTTTAAAGTGCGACTTTGACAACATGTTCACCTACACCCTGGAGGGCGAGGCGGTCATGGTGAACGGCGCGTCCTGCTATGCCATTTACCTCAATAAGACCCTGGACGTGGTCAACGAGTATTTTAATCCCTATGACGTGGATATCACCGCGGCCAATGTGAGTATCCGCACGCCGGAATCCGTCTATTCCGGCTCTTCCAGCTCGTCTGGTACGTCCAGCTCCACCACGACCACGCCGGAGACGCCCACCGAGGAGACCCCGGAAGAGACGCCGGAGGAACCCACCGAGGAGACGCCCGAGACACCTACTGAGGAAACGCCCACGGAGGAGACGCCCACGGAGGATCCGGTGGAGGAGTTCAACCCCCTGGATCCCGTGGAGCCGACCGGCGAGGGCGAGACGTCCTGGCCATAACGAAAATCAATGTGCCCTGAGAAGCGCTGCTTCCGCCGGGGCAAAGAAAGGAAGTGCCCGATATGATGACACCGAAAGAAGTGGCCGCCGTAGCGGCAAAGGCGCTGGATGACCGCAAGGGCGTGGATATCCGCCTCTTGGAGATCACTGATGTGACCACCCTGGCTGATTATTTCCTCATCTGCACCGGTACGTCCAGTACCCACGTCAAGAGCCTGTGCGACGCGGTGGAGGAGGCCATGGACAACGCCGGCGAGCCTGCCCTCCGCCGGGAGGGACACCGCAGCGGCACCTGGGTTCTTCTGGACTTTGGGTGCCTGGTGGTGCATGTGTTCACCGAGGAGACGCGGCAGTTCTACGATCTGGAGCGGCTGTGGGGCGATGCAAAGCCTGTGGCGCTTTCCGATATCCTGCCGCAGTAAGAGTAAGCAAAGACTTTAATAAAAGGTGAGATAGAAGCAATGAAGTACGATTTTACCCGCATCGAGCACAAGTGGCAGAAAAACTGGGAGGAGCAGAAGCCCTTTGCCGCCATTACCGGAGACAAGCGCAAGAAGTTCTATGGCCTCATCGAGTTCCCGTACCCTTCCGGCCAGGGACTCCATGTGGGACATCCCCGTCCCTTTACGGCTATGGACATTATCTGCCGGAAAAAGCGCATGGAGGGCTACAATGTCCTGTTCCCCATCGGCTATGACGCCTTTGGCCTTCCCACGGAGAACTATGCCATCAAGAACCACATCCACCCCGCCATCGTCACCAAGCAGAACATCCAGCGCTTCCGCTCCCAGCTGAAGATGCTGGGCTACTCCTTCGACTGGGATCGTGAGATCGACACCACTGACCCCAGCTACTACAAGTGGACCCAGTGGATTTTCCTCAAGCTGTGGGAGCACGGCCTTGCCTATAAGGCCACCATGCCGGTGAACTGGTGCACCAGCTGCAAGTGCGTCCTGGCCAACGAAGAAGTGGTCAACGGCGTGTGCGAGCGCTGCGGCAGCGAGGTCATCCGCAAGGAGAAGAGCCAGTGGATGCTGCGCATCACCAAGTATGCTCAGCGGCTCATCGACGATTTGGAGGATGTGGACTTCATCGAGCGGGTAAAGATTCAGCAACGCAATTGGATCGGCCGCTCCACCGGCGCCGAGGTGGACTTTGCCACCACCGCCGGGGACACCCTGCGCATCTTCACCACCCGCGCCGACACCCTCTTTGGCGCCACCTACATGGTCATCGCCCCGGAGCACCCCTTTGTGAAGAAGTGGGCGGACAAGATTGAAAACTACGATACCGTCTCGGCCTATGTGGACGAGGCAGCCCACAAGTCCGACTTTGAGCGCTCGGAGCTCAGCAAAGAGAAGACCGGCGTGAAGCTCGAGGGCGTCCGCGCCATCAACCCGGTCAACGGCAAGGAGATCCCCATTTTCATCTCCGACTATGTCTTGGTGACCTACGGCACCGGCGCCATCATGGCCGTCCCGGCGCACGATGACCGCGACTGGGCGTTCGCTAAGAAATTTGGCTGCGAGATCATCGAGGTGGTCAAGGGCGGCGACGTGGAGAAGGAGGCTTTCACCCTCAAGGACGACACCGGCATTCTCGTGAACTCCGACTTCCTCAACGGCCTCACGGTCAAGGAGGCCATCCCCACCATGATTAAGTGGCTGGAGGAGAAGGGAATCGGCGAGGAGAAGGTCAACTATAAGCTCCGCGACTGGGTCTTCTCCCGGCAGCGGTACTGGGGCGAGCCCATCCCCATGGTGAACTGCCCCAAGTGCGGCTGGGTGCCCCTGCCCGAGAGCGAGCTACCCCTGGTGCTGCCCAATGTGGAGAGCTACGAGCCCACCGACACCGGTGAGTCGCCCCTCTCTAAGATGACCGACTGGGTCAACTGCAAGTGCCCCAAGTGCGGCGGCGACGCCCAGCGGGAGACCGATACCATGCCCCAGTGGGCTGGTTCTTCCTGGTATTACCTCCGGTATATGGATCCCCACAATGATAAGGCGCTTGCCTCCAAGGAAGCGCTGGAGTACTGGAGCCCCGTGGACTGGTACAACGGCGGCATGGAGCACACCACGCTCCACCTGCTCTATAGCCGCTTCTGGCACAAGTTCCTCTATGACATCGGCGTGGTGCCCACCAAGGAGCCCTATCAGAAGCGCACCAGCCACGGCATGATCCTTGGCGAGGGCGGCGAGAAGATGAGTAAATCTCGCGGCAACGTGGTCAACCCCAACGACATCGTCGATCAGTACGGCGCCGACACCATGCGCCTGCACATCATGTTCATCGGCGACTTTGAAAAGGCCGTCTCCTGGTCCAACGAGGCCGTCAAGGGCTCCAAGCGGTTCCTGGATCGCTGCTGGAACCTCCAGGAGACCTGCTCTGTTGACGAGGCGATTTCCGCCGCCAACGAGTCCATCCTTCATAAGACCATCAAGAAGGTCACCCAGGACATCGACGAGCTCAAGATGAACACTGCCATTGCCGCCCTCATGACCATGGTCAATGAGTTCTATGCCAACGGCTGCACCAAGGGCGATGTGGAGCAGCTGCTGCTCCTCCTGAGCCCCTTCGCGCCACACATGGTCGAGGAGATGTGGGAGAACATGGGCTTTGCCGCCAAGTACGGTAAGATGGCCTGCCAGATGGAGTGGCCGGAGCACGACGAGAGCAAGACCGTGGACGCCAAGGTGGTCATGGCCGTGCAGGTGCTGGGCAAGCTCAAGGGCACCATCGAAGTGCCCACCGACAGCGACGAAGCCACTGTGGTCTCTGCCGCCATGGCCATGGAGAAGGTGCAGCGCCTTGCCGAGGGCAAGCAGCTGGTGAAGGCCATTCTGGTGCCCAACAAGCTGGTCAACCTGATTTTTAAATAATGCTTGACAAAATGCGCCGTTCTGACTATAATTATTGTGCTGTTTGAACAGCCCTGAACGTATCCAGGATTGAGCCGGATACATGGAGGGAGGGAAACGATCAATGTCTGAAATTCACGTAAAAGAAAATGAATCTCTGGAGTCCGCTCTGAAGCGGTTTAAGCGCAGCTGCGCCAAGGCCGGCGTCATTCAGGAGGTCAAGAAGAGAGAGCATTATGTGAGTCCCAGCCTGAAGCGGAAGCAGAAGTCCGAGGCTGCCCGCAAGAACAAGAGAAAGTTCTATTGATCTCTCTCCGCAAGCTGAGCACAACGCCCCGATCCAACCGGATCGGGGCGATTTTCGTACCACCTTGCGTTTTGCACCGGTAGGGCGGCATGCCCTCATGCCGCCGCTGGCACGAGACTGCTGCCGGGTGCAGCCAAAGTTTCTACCGCACCTGTAGGGGCGCGGATCTCCGAGCCGCCCGGCACCACGGGGCGATAAGGACATCGCCCCCTACAGGGTGCACCCCAAATCCCGCCGCGTCCGTAGGGCGGCATGCCGTCCTACCAATTGGAAAGGAGCACCCATGGAGCAACGAATCATCGCCTTTGACGTGGAAACCCCCAACTATCGAAACGACCGCATGAGCGCCATCGGCCTTTGCGAGATCCAGGACGGCGAAATTACCCGCAACTTCTATACTCTGGTGGATCCCGAGGAGGAATTTGATCCCTTCAATATCTCCCTCACGGGGATCACCCCGGAGATGGTGCGGGGAAAGCCCACCTTCGATGTGCTTTGGCGCCTCCTGGAGCCTCTGTTCCAGGGGAGCCTCCTGGTAGCGCACAACGCGCCCTTTGATATGTCGGTGCTGGGCAAATGCCTCCGGGACTATGGCATCGTCTGGAAGAGCCAGGTGAAGTATGCCTGCTCGTGCCAGATGAGCCGGCGGCTTCTGCCGGAGCTGCCCAACCACAAGCTCAACACCGTTTCCGATTACTTAGGGCTTTCCCTCGACCACCACCACGCGGGCAGCGATGCCCAGGCCTGCGGCGAGATTTTCCTGGCCTGCATGAAGCGGGGCGCCAGGCTCTCATCCTTCTGCCGCCGCTACGATCTCCAGCGCCTTTGTACCTGCCGCTGAAGCTACCTTGCCCGCATTTCCCAGAAGGCCACGGCGCTGGCGGCGGCCACGTTGAGGGAATCCACCCCATGGGACATGGGGATTTTCACCGTATAATCACACCGGGCGATGGTCTCATGGCTGAGGCCGTCGCCCTCGGTGCCTAAGACGATGGCCAGCTTGTCCATCGCCTTGAGCCTGGGATCGTCCACGGCGCAGGAATCGTCGGTGAGCGCCATGGCGGCGGTGGCAAAGCCCGCACCTTTGAGCCGGGCGAGGCCTGCCTCCGGCCAGCCGTCCAGATAGGTCCACGGCACTTGGAACACCGTGCCCATGCTCACCCGCACCACCCGGCGGGTGAGGGGATCGCAGCAGGTGGGGGAGAGGAGCACCGCGTCCATGCCCAGCGCCGCCGCCGAGCGGAAGATGGCGCCCACATTGGTGGAATCCACGATTCCCTCCAGCACGGCCACCCGCCGGGCGGCGGCGAGCAAGTTTTCAGCCTCTGGCAGAGCGGGGCGGGACATGCAGCAGAGAATGCCGCGGGTGAGGGTGTAGCCGGTGAGGGCGGAAAGTACCTCCCGGGGCGCGGTGTAGACCGGAATGTCGCCGCAAGCTGCGAGCAGCGGCGCGCCCTGGCCGGTGAGGTGCTTTTCCTCCATCAGCAGGGACTTCGGCCGGATGCCGGCCTCCAGCGCCCGGTAGATGACCTTGGGGCTCTCGGCGATGAATACGCCCATAGAGGGCTCTAGCTTATGGCGCAGCTGCGCCTCGGTGAGGTGGGCGTAAGCAAGGAGCTCCGGTGCGTCGAGATTGTCGATGTGAATGATCTGAGCCATGAAGCGTCTCCTTTTTGGCGATTTTTCTCCATTATAAAAAAGATCTTTGAAAATGGCAATTGCAGCTCCGCCCAACGCGGTGCTTTTTTTTTGCGACCGGTTCCGACTCCCGTCTCACGGCATACTATGGAGGGGAGGGTAGAACCATGTATGACTATTATTTCACCTTTCGCTCCATGACCCATGCGCAGCGCGCCGTGGGCGTCTTGCAGCAGGCGGCCATCTATGCCGTCCTGGAGCGCACACCCCGCGCCATATCCCCGCAGGGCTGCGGCTATGCGGTGAAGGTGCTGCGCGGCGATGTCTATCGCGCTGCCAACGCCCTGCGCAGCGCCTTGGTTTTCTATGAAAAATGCTATCAATTCTCGCCCGGCGGCCGGGCAAAGGAGGTATTTCCATGATCTATCTCGACTCTGCGGCCACCACGCTCCAAAAGCCCGCGTCGGTACACCGCGCGGTGGCCGAGGCCATGGCCACCTGCGCCAGCCTTGGCCGAAGCGGTCACGCTGCGGCGCGGCGCGCCTCGGAGGTCGCCCTTGCCTGCCGGGAGGCGGCGGGACGCCTCTTTGAGACGCCGCCTGAGCAGGTGGTCTTCACCTTTAACGCAACCCACGGCCTGAATATCGCCATCAAATCCCTGGTTTCCCCTGGAGACAAGGTGGTGATCTCAGGCTTTGAGCACAATGCCGTGGTGCGGCCGCTCCATGCCCTGGGCGCCCGCATCACCGTGGCCGGGCGCAAGCTCTTCGACCCGGCGGATACCCTTTCGGCCTTTGACCGCGCCATCACCGCCGACACCAAGGCCGTCATCACAACTCATGTCTCCAACGTTTTCGGCTATATCCTGCCGGTGGAGGGAATCGCTGCCATCTGCCGTGCCCGGGGCGTGCCGCTGATTGTGGATGCCTCTCAGTCTGCCGGCGCGCTGCCGGTGTCCCTCCAGGCGTGGGACGCCGCCTTCGTCGCCATGCCGGGGCACAAGGGGCTCCACGGCTCCCAGGGCACGGGGCTTTTGCTGTGCGGGCGCACGCCGAAGCCTCTCTTGGAGGGCGGCACCGGGAGCCTTTCCCAGCTGCCGGAGATGCCGGACTTCCTGCCGGACGTGGCCGAGGCCGGCACCCACAACGTGCCGGGCATTGCAGGGCTGCTGGCTGGAATCCGCGATCTTCAGCAGGTGGGGCTTTCAAGGGTAGCGTCCCACGAGCAAGCCATGATCCGCCGTCTGGCGAAAAACCTTGCCGGTGTGGACGGATTGGAGGTCTTCTCCGGGGAGAGCCAGGCGGGCGTTCTTTCCGTGCGCGCCGGTATGGACTGCGAGATTCTCGCCGGAAAGCTGGCTGAAGCGGACATCGCCGTGCGGGCGGGACTCCACTGCGCGCCCCTGGCGCATGCCAGCGCCGGCACCTTGGAGAGCGGCACCGTCCGGCTGAGCGTGTGCCGTTTTACCACCGGTGAGGAGGTGGACGCGGCGGCCTCGGCTTTGCAAACAATTTGCACCCAATGAAATACTTTGCCATTTCCCCTTGCCAACAGTGCCATTCTGGGCTATAATTACAATGATTATTTATAGATATCAGAATGGTGGTGCAAACCATTGAGTGAAATCAGCAGCTTTTTTCAAGGCGCGTATTATGCCTTTCTAGGCATCAAGCTGAAGGATATCCTGGATATCCTGATCGTGGCCTTTCTCATATATAATGTGGTCAATATGGTGCATTCCACCAGTACGGCGCGGGTGGCCAAGGCCATTGTGGCGCTGTTGCTGGCCACGTGGATTACCGGCGTGTTGCAAATGGAGATGCTCCACTTCGGCCTCAACAAGATCCTGGAGTTGGGCGTCATCGCCCTGGTCATCATGTTCCAGCCGGAGCTCCGGCGGGCGCTGGAGCGTTTTGGCGGCAAGAGCGTCCGGGAACTTTTGAACGGCAAATCTCCCCGGGGAGAGATGGAGGAGGCCATTCTGGCCACGGTTTCTGCCTGCGAGATCATGAGCAAGGAGCGCGTGGGCGTCCTGCTGATTTTCGAGCGGGAGACGTCTTTGGAGGAATACTTTAAAACCGGCACCATTCTCGACGCCCGTACCTCTGAGCAGCTGCTGCGCAATCTCTTCTTCCCCAAGGCCTCTCTCCACGACGGCGCGGTCATCATTCGCGGCGGCCGCGTGATTGCGGCGGGCTGTGTGATGCCCCTTTCCGAGAATCCCCACCTCAGCAGCGACCTGGGTACCCGGCACCGCGCCGGTGTGGGCACCAGCGAGGTGTCCGACGCGGTGGTGGTCATTGTCTCAGAAGAGACGGGTACCATTTCCGTCGCCATCGGCGGTATGCTCAAGCGGCACTTGGCGCCCCAGACCCTGGAGCGCCTGCTCACCAGCGAGCTTGTGCCCAATGAAGAGGAGCAAAAGACACTGATGAAACGCGTCAAACAATTCTGGACGAAGAAGGGACGATCCAATGCAAAATAAAAAATGGCTCGCCATGCTTCTCTCTCTGGTGGTTTCCGTGGGAATTTGGGTCTATATTGTCACGGTGGAGAATCCCGAGCGCGATCAGACCCTTTACAATATCCCGGTGGTCTTTACCGGGGAGGACATTCTCCGGGAGGACTACGACCTCATCATCTCCGAGAGCAATGTGGCCTCCGGCGTGACGCTGACCTTTTACGGAAAAAACTCCGAGCTCAATAAGCTCCTGGACGACAAGATGGAGCTGGAGGTGGAGATCGACGTCTCCCGCCTGCGCAGCGCCACGGAGTTTTCCTTCTCGTATGATATGAGCGATATCACGTTGCCCGCCTCGGTTTCCAACCAGAGCATCACCCTCACCGGGAAGAGTCCCACCAAGATCACCGTTACCCTGGATCAGCTGGCCAAGAAGACCGTGCCGGTGGAGGTCATCACCGATGTGAAGGTGATGACCGGGTATCTGGCCGAGCGGGTCACCCAGGATATGAGCGAAATTGTCATCGAAGGCCCCGCTGAGCTGGTCAACAATGTGGATCACGCCGTGGTCACCCTCAAGCGGGAAAATGTGGATCAGACCATCACCGCCAGCCTGCCGTATACCCTGGTGGATTTGGACGGCAATGTCATTGAGAGCACGGAAATCACCTCCGACGTTTCGGAAATTCAGGTGACGCTGCCGGTATCCGTGTTCAAGGATGTACCTCTGGAGATCCCGGTGATTGATGGCGGCGGCGCCACGGTGGACGATGTGACCATCGACATTGAGCCGGCGACCATCCGCATCTCCGGCGATGCGTCGGTCATCGAGCCCATCCAGTCCATTCGCCTTTCCAATCTGGATCTGGCCAGCCTGATGAGCAATTCCGAAACCGTCACCCGGGTGATTACCCTGCCCGAGGGCTGCACCAACGTCTCCGGTGTCCAGGAGGCCAAGGTGAAGGTGCAATTCCAGAACAAGGCCATCAAGCAGCTTCGAATTTCCAACACCAACTTCCAGTTTACCAACGCGCCGGATGGCCTCGTGCCGGAGGCCAGAACCAGCATGCTTCTGGTGACCATTCGTGCTGATGTGGACGATATCGACAAGATCACCGAGGATAATATCCGTGTGATTGCCGATCTCTCGAGCTATTCGGCGGCGGATGCGGGGACTGCCATCACCGTGCCGGTGCGCATCTATCTCGACGGGTTTGAGAATGCGGGTGTCATCGGCGCCGAGGAATACAGCATCGTGGTGGATCTTGTACCTGTGGAGGAAGTCGACTAAAGGCGAAACGAGAGACAAGGGGCTGTATGCGGAAGTGCGCATACAGCCCCGAGATTGCCGAATTGCCCCCAGGGCTGCTTTCAACAATGGAGGGAAACAGATTGATTAAAAGCATGACCGGTTATGGCCGGGCGGTGCAGGTGTTCTCGGGGCTGGAGATCACTGCGGAGATCCGCGCCGTGAACAACCGCTATCTTGACTGCACGGTCAAGCTTCCTCGGCTTTATAGCTATGCGGAGGATCCCATCAAGCAGCGCGTCAAGGCGTCTGTGGCGCGGGGCAAGGTGGATGTGTTTTTCACCATTGCCCATCCCGCCGGGACGGACGCCACCGTGCAGCTCAACCGCCCTGTGGTGGAAGGGTATCTTCGTGCCATGGGGGAGCTGGTGCGGGAGTACGGCGTGCGGGATGATATTGCCGTGTCCACTCTGGCGCAGCTGCCGGACGTGTTCACCCTGGCCGAGCCGGAGAAGGATGAGGAAGCGCAGGCTGCGGCGCTGCTGGCCGCTGCGGAGAACGCCCTGGCGCAGTTCAACGCCATGCGTACCGCCGAGGGCGCAGCGCTGGAGGCAGACCTCCGCGCCAGAGGCAAGACCATCCTCGGCCTGGTCGCCCAGGTGGAGGCGCGCAGCCCCCAGACTGTGGCCGAGTACCGGGAAAAGCTGGAGGCACGGATGCAGGAAATCCTCGCCGGCGCCGTGGACGAGAATCGAATCCTCACCGAGGCCGCCATCTATGCTGATAAGGTGGCTGTGGACGAGGAGACGGTGCGCCTGAGAAGCCACCTCAAGCAGATGGACGCCATGCTCACCGCCGGCGGTACCATCGGCCGGAAGCTGGACTTTTTGGTGCAGGAGATGAACCGCGAGACCAACACCATTGGATCGAAGTGCTCCGACTTGGCGCTTTCGCAGATCGTGGTGGAGATCAAGGCGGAGCTGGAGAAGATCCGCGAGCAGATTCAGAACATCGAGTAAAGGAGGGTGCCATGCGGCTCATCAACATTGGATTTGGAAACATGGTGTCCTCGGCGCGGCTTCTGGCCATTGTGAGTCCGGAGTCGGCGCCCATCAAGCGAATTGTCCAGGAGGCGCGGGATCGCGGCATGCTCATCGACGCCACCTATGGACGAAGAACGAGAGCAGTCATCATCATGGATACCGACCACGTGATACTCTCGGCCATTCTGCCCGAGACCATCGCGGGGCGTGCCGGCGGAAAAGGGGAGGAGACCCCGGAGGAGGAAGCATGAGCGGAAAGCTAATCGTGATCTCAGGACCGTCCGGCGTGGGCAAGAGCACCGTGGTCAGTGGCGTGATGGCGCAGTGCGATACGCTGCAATTCTCCGTCTCGGCCACCACCCGCCCCATGCGTCCCGGCGAAGTGGACGGAAAGAATTACTATTTCGTGGATCATGCCACGTTTCAAGCGATGATCCGGGAGGAAAAGCTCCTGGAGTATGCCCAGTACGTGGGCAATTACTATGGAACGCCGGAAGCTCCTCTCAACGAAGCCCTGGCGCAGGGCAAGGATGTCCTGCTGGACATTGAGGTGCAGGGCGCGCTGCGGGTGAAAGCCCGCCGCCCCGACGCGGTGTTGATTTTTATGCTGGCGCCGTCCTTTGCGGACATTGAGAAGCGGCTCTATGGCCGCGGCGACACGGCGCCCGCGCTCGTGGAAGAGCGCCTCAACCGGGCGCGCTGGGAGTACACCCAGGCGCCGAACTACGACTATCTCGTGGTCAATGACAATGTGGACAAGGCCGTCTCGGAGATCCTCGCCATTCTCACGGCGGAGAAGTGTAAAACAGCCGAGCGGCTCACCTATTTGAAGGAGGACAATTAACCATGCTCTACCCCCCCATGTCGGAACTTCTCAAGCATATTGACAGCCGTTATCTTCTGGTGAATGTGGTCGCCCGCCGGGCGCGGCAGATCTCCATCGAGGCCGAGCAGGAGGGCTATGCCCTGGAGGACAAGCCCGTGACCCTGGCCATCCGGGAGGTTGCCGAGGGCAAGCTCACCGCCACCACCAAGGACATCTATCTCAAATAATTGCCCACGGCGCGGAAGGAGGGAGGGCGTTGCTTGCACAAGTGGCGGTGGCGGCTGCGGTCTATGCCATCGATAAGCCCTACTCCTACCGGGTGCCGTCCAACCTGAAGGTACTGCCGGGGATGCGGGTATCCGCGCCCTTCGGCGCCGGCAACCGCCGCACCGAGGGCATTGTCCTGGAGGTAAGCGAAGGCGAGACCGACGGCCTCAAGGACATTGAAGCCGTGCTGGACGAGACGCCCGTGCTCTCAGCGTCTTTCCTGCGGCTGGCGGCGTTTTTGCGGGAGCGGTATTTCTGCACGTATTTCGACGCGGCCAAGGCCATGCTGCCGGCGGGACTGTGGTTTGGCGCCACGGAGGAGCTTTCTCTGGGCAAGAAGCCTGCAGCAGCGCTGCCGGAGAAGGAGGCGCTGGCCGGAAGCATCCTCACGATCATTGCGGAGCGCGGCGGCCGGATCTCTTACCCGGAGCTCAAGCAGCTTTTTCCGGCGGAAGAGAATCTGGCCAAGACGCTCCAATCTTTATGTAAGCGGCAGTTTCTTGCCGCCGATGTGACCTTTTCCAAGAAGCTTCGGGACAAGTCCGAGCAGATTGCCACCCTGACCGTGTCCCAGGAGGAGGCGCAGGCATACCTGAAAAGTAAGGGCAGGCGCGCCCCCCAGCAGGCGGCGGTGCTGGAGCTGCTCACCCAGCTGGGCAGTGCCAGCACCAAGGAGCTGTGCTACTTCACCGGTGCCGATATGGCCTCCATTCGCCGCCTCTTTAAGGCGGGGATGGTGACGCTGTCGGTACGCCCGGTGTTTGAGACGCCCCTGCCGGACTATGTGGAGCCGGCGCCCATGCCTGTGCTCAACGATGCCCAGGAAAAGGCCTATGAAGGGCTCTGCGCCATGGCCAGCCAGGAAAAGCCCGGCGCGGCGCTTCTCTACGGCGTCACCGGCAGCGGCAAGACTGCGGTCTATCTCCATCTCATCGCCCGCGCGTTGGCATCGGGCAAAACCGCATTGTACCTGGTGCCGGAAATTGCCCTGACGCCCCAGCTCATCGAGCGGCTCATGCGCCATTTTGGCCGGGACGTGGCGGTGCTCCACAGCTCTTTGAGAGTGCGGGAGCGGTACGACGAGTGGCGCAGAATCCGCGAAGGAAAAGCGCGGGTGGTCATCGGCACACGTTCGGCGGTGTTTGCGCCCTTGGAAAGCCCGGGCGTCATCATCGTGGACGAGGAGCAGGAGCATTCCTATAAATCCGAGCAGACGCCCCGGTATCATGCCAGGGAGGTCGCCCTCTGGCTGGGACTTCACCACCGGGCGCTGGTGGTGCTTGGCTCGGCCACCCCGTCGGTGGAGAGCATGTACCAGGCCGACCGCGGCGTCTATGGCCTCTTTCGCCTGGCCGATCGCTATAATGGTTCGGATCTACCGCGGGTGGACGTGGTGGATCTCAAGGAAGAGCTTCGCCGGGGCAATGATACCGCCATCAGCAAGCCCCTCCAAGATGCCTTGGCCGAGGCCATGGCGGCGGGACACCAGAGCATTCTCTTTTTAAACCGCCGTGGCGCGGGACAATATGTGGTGTGCGTGGACTGCGGCGATGTGCCCCAGTGCCCCAGGTGCAGCGTGAGCCTCACCTACCACGCCGCAAACCACAGGCTGTTGTGCCACTACTGCGGATATTCCCAGCCCGCCAGAGCGCAGTGCCCGGTCTGCGGCGGCCACAGAAAGGTCATGGGTACCGGCACCCAGAAGGTGGAGCTGGAGCTCCAGGCGCTTTTTCCCGGCACCGAGATCCTCCGCATGGATGCCGACACCGTCTCCGCCGCCAACAGTCATGAGGATATCCTCCGCCGGTTTCGGGAAGAGAAGATTCCCATTCTGGTGGGTACGCAGATGGTCACCAAGGGGTTGGACTTTCCCAATGTGACGCTGGTGGGTGTGGTGGACGCGGATCTTTCACTTTATGTAAACTCCTTCCGCGCCGCCGAGACCACCTTTTCCCTGATTACCCAGGTGGTGGGACGTGCCGGCCGCGGCGCCTACCAGGGGCGCGCGATCATTCAGACCATGACACCCCGCCACGCGGTGCTCACCCTGGCCGCCCAGCAGGACTACGACCGGTTTTACGCCCTGGAGATTGAGCTGCGCCGTCTCCACGGCCTTCCACCCTTCCGGGATCTCTATACCCTCACCTTTGTGAGCCAGCTGGAGAGCCGCGCCCTGTCCGGCGCCGCCCGGTTTCGGGATCTCTTGGCGGTGCAGCCGGAGCGGCCGGAGATCTTGGGGCCGTCCCCCGCGCCGGTGGTCAAGGTGAACAACGCCTACCGCTACCGGCTTGAGATCCTGGGCAGCGGCAAGCAGCTGCGACAGCGGCTGGCCGCCTGCTTGAAGGTTTTTTTGCGGAATAAAGAAAACCGCGGCGTAACAGCCTATCTAGATATCAATTCTTACGAATAGAGGGATTTCCATGGCACTCAGACACATCGTAACCGTGGGCGACAGCGTCCTCACCAAGGTGAGCCGTCCGGTCACCCAGTTTGATTCCCGCCTCCATCTGCTTTTGGACGACATGGTGGAAACGCTGCTGGACGCCGGCGGCGTGGGACTGGCAGCGCCCCAGGTGGGAGTTTTGCGCCGGGTGGTAGTCGTTGACACCGGCGAGGATGGGATCCTCGAGCTCATCAACCCGGAGATCATCGACCAGAGCGGCAGCCAGACTGGCCTGGAGGGCTGTCTGAGCGTGCCGGGCAAGTATGGAATCGTCACCCGTCCCAACGTGGTCACCGTCCGCGCCCAGGATCGGGACGGCAACTGGTTTGAGGTCGAGGGGGAAGCGCTCATTGCCCGGTGCTTCTGCCACGAGCTTGCCCATCTGGACGGCCAGCTCTATACCGAGGTGGCCGAGCGGATGCTCACCCCCGAGGAGCTCCAGGAGCTCACCGAGGGAGAGGAGGCGGAAGATTGAGACTGGTATTTATGGGCACGCCGGAGATCGCCAAGACCTGCCTGCAGGCGATCTATGCCGCCGGCCATGAGATTGTAGGCGTCTATACCAAGCAGGATACGCCGAAAAACCGCGGCATGAAGCTCACCATGTCCCCGGTGAAGGAGTTTGCCCTGGCGCATGATCTTCCGGTGTTCCAGCCCAAGACCTTCAAGGACGAGGCGGTGCTCTCTGAGCTCCGGGCGCTCAAGCCCGCGCTTCTGGTGGTGGTGGCCTACGGGAAGATCCTGCCCCAGGCGGTGCTGGATATCCCCGAAAAAGGCGCCATCAACATGCACGCCAGCATTCTTCCTGAGCTTCGCGGCGCGGGGCCGGTGCAGTGGTCCATTCTCAACCACTGTAAGGAGACCGGCGTCACGGCCATGTATCTCTCTGCGGGCATGGACGAGGGCGATATCATCGAGATTCGAAAGACGCCCATCGACCCCATGGAGACCGGCGCGGAGCTCATGGAGCGAATTGCGGTCATCGCCGCGGGACTTGCCTGCGATACCATTGCCGCCATTGAAGCAGGTACCGCCGCCCGGACGCCCCAGGAGCACGACAAGGCCACCTATGCCCCCATGCTCAGCAAGGACATGAGCCCCATCGACTGGAGTGAGCCGGTACGGTACGTCATCGACCATGTCCGGGGACTGATTCCCTGGCCGGTGGCCACCGCCGAGCTGGGCGGAAAGAAGTTTAAAATCTTCCGGGTGGAGGACACCGGGAAGAAGACCGAGAAGGCGCCGGGCACCCTCCTGGCGCTGAGTAAGCAAGGACTGGAGGTCGCCTGCGGCGACGGCGTGGCCGTCATCCGGGAGCTCCAGGCCGAGGGCGGCAAGCGTATGCCCGCCGCCGACTACTTCCGCGGCCATCCCATTGCCCTGTAACCACCGCACGCACCGCACTGGTAGGGGTCGATGTCCCCATCGACCCGAGCCGCGGAAACGGCCAGGTACCAGCGGCGGCATGAGGCATGCCGCCCTACAGCCTTTGCCGAAATCCCACACCACGAAAGGAGCACCCCATGGACGCCAGAACCACCGCCCTCGCCACGCTCATCGCCTGCCGCAAGCAGGGCGCCTGGGCAGACGGCGCCCTCAAGGAGCAGCTCCATAGATCGCAGCTTTCCCGGCGGGACGCGGCGCTGGCCACACGCCTTGTCTACGGCGTCATCCAAAATAAGATGCGCCTGGACTTTCAGCTCCAATCCCTGGTGAAATCCGATCTCAAAAAGCTCCAGCCGGTGGTGCTGGATATCCTCCGCCTGGGGCTTTATCAGATCACCGACATGGATAAAATCCCCGCCTCCGCCGCCGTCAACGAGGCGGTGGAGCAGGGGAAGAAATACGCCAACCGCGCCGCGGCCGGTCTCATCAACGGCGTGCTGCGCAATGCCGCCCGGCAAAAGGAGCAGCTCCCCCAGCCTAAGACCGTGGCCGTACGCTATAGCCACCCCGAGCCCCTGGTAACGCTCCTCCGTGAGGCCGTGGGAGAGGAGCTCTTGGAGCCGCTTCTTAGCAGCCACAACGAGCTTGCGCCCGTGGTCATCCAGAGAAATCCCCTGGCCATCTCCGAGGCGGACTTCCTCGCAGCCCTTCGGGAGGCCGAGGCGGAGGCCTCGCCCCATCCCTGGCAGAAGGACGCCTGGATTTTGACCCATGCAGGGAGCCTGGAAAAGCTGCCCCTCTTCGCGCGCGGCGGCTTCTATGTCCAGGATCCGGCGGCGCGCCTTTCCGTCACGGCGGCGGGACTGGCGCCGGGCATGCGGGTGCTGGACGTCTGTGCCGCCCCCGGCGGCAAGAGCTTTGCCGCCGCCATCGACATGGAGGACACCGGCTCCATCGTCTCCTGTGACATTCACCCCCACAAGATCGAGCTCCTCGCCAAGGGCGCTGCGCGGCTGGGCTTGCGCTCCATCACCCCCTGCCTCCAGGACGGCAGTGCGTTCCGCCCGGACTTCGAGAAGGCCATGGACGCGGTGCTCTGCGACGTGCCCTGTTCGGGACTGGGGGTCATCCGCAAGAAGCCCGACATCCGGGAAAAGCCCCTGGATGGCCTAGCAAGGCTCCCCGAGGTGCAGGGAAGGATTCTGGAGAATGCCTCCCGGTATGTCCGTCCCGGCGGCGTGCTGCTCTACAGCACCTGTACCATCCTCCCGCGGGAGAATCAAGGCGTGGTGGATGCATTTTTAGCCTGCCACGGCGACTTTTACAAGGAGCCCTTTCCCGTTCCGGCGGCGCTTGGCGCGGGAAACGACGGCGCCATGACCCTTTTGCCGCCCCTCCACGGGACAGACGGCTTCTTTATCTGCAAGCTGAGGAGAGACACATGATGCGCGATATCAAATCCATGGACTTGGAGGAGCTTTCCCAGGCGCTTTCGGAGCTGGGCGAGCCCAAATTCCGCGCCGGTCAGGTGTTCACCTGGCTCCACCGGGGCGCCAGGTCCTTTGAAGAGATGACCAATCTCTCCAAGCAGCTCCGGGTGCGGCTGGCGGCGGAATTTACCCTGTGCCCGCCGGAGGTAGTGCGCAAGCAGGTCTCCCGGACGGACGGCACCATCAAATACCTCTGGCGCCTTTGCGACGGCAACTGCGTGGAATCGGTGGTGATGCGCTATCACCACGGCAACACCGTCTGCATCTCCTCGGAGGTAGGCTGCGCCATGGGCTGCGCCTTCTGCGCCTCCACCCGGGGCGGCCTGGTGCGGCGGCTCACGGCGGGGGAGATGGTGGATCAGGTGCTCTTCTCCCAGCTGGATTCCGGCCTGCCCATCTCCAACATCGTGCTCATGGGCATCGGCGAACCCCTGGATAACTTTGAAAACGTGCGAAAATTCCTTTTGCTCATCAACCATCCCCAGGGCATGCACATCGGCATGCGCCATATCAGCCTTTCCACCTGCGGCCTGGTGCCGCGAATCCGGCAGCTTGCCGAGGAGGACTTGCAGCTCACCCTGTCCGTCTCCCTCCACGCCCCCACCGACGCGGTGCGCAGCACCATCATGCCGGTAAACAAGGCCTATCCTGTTTCAGAGCTCATGGCGGCCTGCCGGGACTACTGCCAGAAGACGGGACGGCGGATCTCCTTCGAGTACGCCATGATCCGCGGCGTCAACGATTCTCTGGAGCAGGCGCAGGCGCTGGCCGCGCTGCTCCAAGGCATGCTCGCCCACGTCAACCTCATCCCCCTAAACGACGTGGCCGAGAGCCCCTTGAAGCCCAGCACCCGCCAGCAGGTGGCCGCCTTCCAGCAGGCGCTGACGGAGAAGGGAATTACCGCCACGGTTCGCCGCACCCTGGGCAGCGACATCGACGCGTCCTGCGGCCAGCTGCGGCGCAAATATGAATCAAAGGAGGCATGACCATGCAGGCATGGGGACTCACCGATCCCGGCATGGTGCGCAGCCAGAATCAGGATCACTACGCCATTGTGAAGCTAGGGCGGGATCAGCTCCTGGCCATCATCTGCGACGGCATGGGCGGCGCCCGTTCGGGCAATATCGCCAGCCAGATGGCGGTGGAGGTATTCGTGGAGGAGGTCAAGCGCACGACGCGCGCCAACATGAAGCCCGACCGCATCGACAACATGCTCGAGCAGGCGCTGGAGATGGCCAACGAGGCCGTCTACGAGCAGTCGCAGCTGAGCGAGGAGTACCGCGGCATGGGTACCACCCTGGTGGCGGCCTTCTTCCAGAAGGATCAGCTCACCGTGGCCAACGTGGGCGACAGCCGCGCCTACCTCTTCAATAAGGACGGCGTCAAGAGCATCACCACCGACCACTCCCTGGTGGAGCTCATGGTGCAGCGGGGAGAGATCACCCGGGAGGCGGCCAAGTTCCACCCGGGCAAGAACCTCATCACCCGTGCCGTGGGCACCGAGGCCAAGGTGAGCTGCGACCTCTACCACCTCAAGCTCAACAAGGGCGACAGCGTGCTGCTCTGCTCCGATGGGCTTTCCAACGTCATGTCCGACCAGGAGATTCTCTTCGAGGTCATCCACGGCGTCAACAAAAACGATTGCTGCCAAAGACTCATGAACATCGCCAACTACCGGGGGTCACCGGACAACGTGACCGTGGCGCTCATCGCCATCTGACCCCCCAGAGGACACTTCGGCGCCCGTCTGCCGCAAATCGACGGGTCGAGCAATCGGTAAGGAGCTACTTATGGAGAATTATATCGGGAGGCTGCTGGATCACCGCTACGAGATTTTGGAAGTGATCGGAACCGGCGGCATGGCCGTGGTGTATAAGGCGCGGTGTCACCGGCTCAACCGGCTGGTGGCCATCAAGATCCTCAAGGACGAGCTGTCGGAGGATGCAGAGTTTCGCCGCCGCTTCCATGCCGAGTCCCAGGCCGTCGCCATGCTCTCGCATCCCAATATCGTCAATGTCTATGACGTGTCCCATTCGGACAATGTGGACTATATCGTCATGGAGCTCATCGACGGCATCACCTTGAAGCAGTACATGGAGCAGAAGGGCGTGCTCAACTGGCGGGAAGCGCTGCACTTTGCCACCCAGATCGCCAAGGCACTGGAGCATGCCCACAGCCGTGGGATTATCCACCGGGACATCAAGCCCCACAACATCATGATCCTCAAGGACGGCAGCGTCAAGGTGGCCGACTTCGGCATTGCCCGGGTGTCCTCCGCCCAGTCCACCCTCACCCGGGAAGCCCTGGGCTCGGTGCACTATATCTCCCCCGAGCAGGCCAAGGGCGGCCGGATCGACTTCCGCTCCGACCTCTACTCTTTGGGCGTGGTCATGTACGAGATGCTCACCGGCCACCCGCCCTACGACGGCGAAACGCCCGTCTCGGTGGCCATCCAGCACATCAATGCCAAGGCCATCCCGCCCCGGGTCTTGAATCCCCAGATTCCCGAGGGCTTGGAGCAGATCACCATGCACGCCATGGCCGCCAATTTGGACGAGCGCTACGAGAGCGCCACGGAGATGCTCCGGGACTTGGACGAATTCCGCAAGAACCCCAGCACCACCTTCCGCTTTGGCGATGAGCCGCCTCAAACCCATGCACCCGAGCGCACCACTGCCCGCACAGCGGCAGAGCGCGCCGTGCGCAGCAAGAGTGCCGACGCCGGGCGCCCGCGGCAGCCCCAGGCCAAGCATGGCCGCTCCAATGCCGCTGCCCTCATTGCCGGATTTATCGTCATTGCCCTGGCGCTGGCGGGCATCGGCTACTTCCTCTATTCCTTCTTCTTTGGGGATCTCTTTGCCCAGACTGAGGATGTGCAGGTGCCGAGCTTCCTCAATATGCTCCTGGAGGACATCGACAACAACGACTATCCCAACTTCCAGATTCAGGTGAAGGAATGGGTCACCGACGACACCGTGGAGCAGGGCAGGGTGGTGAACCAGGATCCCGCCCCCGACCGCATGGTCAAGAGCGGCTCCACCATCTCCCTGACGATTTCCTCCGGCCCCTCCACCGATACCATGCGGGATGTGCTCAACTACTCCCTGGAGAATGCCAAGACCGTTCTCGACAATCTGGCCTTGGATCTTGTCATCAACGTGGTGGAGGAGAGCAGCGACCTGGCTGCCGGCACGGTGATTCGCACCGACCCGGTGTACGGGGAGCCCCTTACCGCCGGCCAGACCGTGACGCTCTACGTGTCCTCAGGCCCCGCCATCACCCTGGTGCCGGTGCCGGAGCTCTTGGGGCTCACCCAGGAGAAGGCCGTGGAGAAGCTCGACGAACTGGGACTTCTCTATGAGATCACCGAGGTACCGCACGAAGAGGCCGAGGGTACCGTGGTCTACCAGTCCATCAAGCAGGGCGAGGAGGTCAAGGTGGGCACCACCGTGAACATCCAGGTGTCCAAGGGCATGGAGGAGGACGAAGACGAAGAGGACGATCCTAATGAGGAGGATCAGAATCCGAACGACACCTCCGGCCTGCCCCAGGAGCGGCTCATCTATCTGGATCTGCCGCAGCAGCTGGAGCACGAGGTCGTTGTCACCGTGAAGCTCGACGATGTGACGATGGATGAGTTCCCCGTGGATCCCGAGACGCTCAACGACCAGCATCAGGTGCCCATCGCCCTCACCAGCGTGGGAATCCACCGGGTGGACGTCTATCTGGATGGAGCAATCTACTATACGTTCTACTATGACTTTGATACCGGCGAGGTGGTGCCTGAGGAGGCCATCCAGACCGACGGAGAAGCGGATGCCGATGGAGAAGGGTAGAATCATCAAGGCCGTCAGCGGCTTTTATACCGTGGATCTGGGCGGAAAGACCGTCACCGTCAAGGCCAGAGGCAAGCTGCGCCGGGAGGAGAAGACGCCGCTGGTGGGTGACGAGGTCACCCTGGAGGGCGGCATGCTGGGGGAGATTTTGCCCCGGCGGAACTGGTTTGTGCGGCCGGCCGTGGCCAATCTGGATCTTCTGGTGCTGCTGGCCTCGGAGGTCATCCCGGTCACGGAGCCCTTTCTCATCGACCGCATCACGGCCATTGCCGGAAACCAGGGTGTGCCGGTGCTGATCGTGGTCAATAAGACCGATCTCTCCGGGGAGGGCACCCTGGCGGGGATCTACCGCCGCGCCGGTTACGACGTGATCTCCACCAGCGCCGTCACCGGCGAGGGGGTGGAAGCGCTGCGGGAGAAGATCACCGGCAAGGTGGTTGCCCTGTCGGGCAACTCCGGCGTGGGCAAGAGCAGCCTTTTAAACCGGCTGTGCCCTTCTTTGCAGCTGCCCACCGGCGAGGTGTCGGAAAAGCTGGGGCGCGGCCGCCATACTACCCGCCACATTGCCCTATACCGCCTGCCGGGGGAGACGTATGTGGCCGACACGCCTGGATTCTCCTCCTTCGATACCGACAAGATGGAGCATATCCTCAAGGAGAATTTGCAGTACGCCTTTCCCGACTTCGCACCCTTTTTGGGAAAGTGTCAGTTCCACGACTGCGCCCACCGCAAGGAGCCGGGCTGCGCTGTCACTGCGGCGCTGGAGCGGGGCGAAATCGAGCCCACCCGCTATGAGAGCTATTGTCGCCTTTACGACATTGCCAGCGCCCACAAGCCCTGGGAAGAAAAGTAAAAATCCCGCCGTGAGGCGGGATTTGAGACTGTCAAAAAACCTCGCAGAAGATGTCCGGGACAGAGCAGCGGGGGGTGTGTGCGGGGGGCAAAAAGCCCACCGCGCGTTCAATCAAACAGGATTTTGAAACTTTTTTGAAAGTTTCAAAATCCGCACAGCGTGGCGAAAAGACTTTTTCGACACGCTGAAATCCCGCCGTGAGGCGGGATTTTTTTGCACGCCTTTGCACCCTTTCGCGTATGCTATCTTAGAACCATCCAAGGAGGGGTCGCCATGTGCCGCAAAAACGCCGCCCTGGCCGGGGTGCTCATCGCCCTGGGCGCGGGGCTTCTTCTGTCTCTGGTGCTGGAGAGCTGGATTCTCCGCCTGCTCCTGGGCGCCGCCCTGGTGGCGGTGGGGATCCTGCGCTCGTAAGAATGGAGGCATATCCTTGTCCGTGTGCGCGTATAGATAGGGTAAACGACACAAGGAGTGAGGACAATGGAGCTTTCCATGCAAACAACCCCGCTTAAGTTTCTGCGCTGCGTCTACCATAGCATCCAGACCCAGGAGGAGACGGCGGAGCCCATCGTGCCCGACAGCGAGCCGGACATCGATGCTGTGGCCGACTGTACGGCCAATCTCATCCTGCGGGAGAAGGATCTGCGCCAGGGCAGCGCCATCATCTCCGGCAAGGTCATGGGAACCATTCTCTATTTACCCGAGGACGGCACCCATCCCAGGAACCTCCGCTGTGAGCTGCCCTTTTCCATCCGGCTGGAGGATCCCGCCCTCACCGAGCACACAGTGCTGGCGGCGGATCTGCGGGTCAAGTCCCTGGACGCCCGGGTGGTAAACTCCCGCAAGGCCATGCTGCGGGTGAACATCAGCGTGGGCGTCCGGGGCTACGAGGCGGTGGAGGAAGCACTGGCCATGCCCCAGGCGGACTGTCCCGGCCTGGAGGTGCGCGCGGCCACCACCGAGGTCTTGCTGCCTCTGGAGATGGGGGAGCGCGCCTATGCCATCCGGGATACGCTGATGCTGCCGGGCGGGTACCCCGCCGTGGCGCAGGTGTACCGCTGCCGCTGTACGCCCCTCATCCAGGAGCAGAAGCTGGTGGGGCGCAAGGCGGTGTTCAAGGGGACGCTGCAGTGCCGGGTGCTCTATCTGGGCGAGGATCAGGCGCTGCACCGCTTTGCCCAGGAGGTGCCGTTCTCCCAGTACCTGGAGCTTGAAAAGGAGTACGACCAGGAGCAGGTGGAGATTCTCCCGCTGCTCACGGCGCTTTCCTTGGAGCAGGAGGGGGAGGGCGACGGCCTCTTCCTCACGGCCAGCCTCCTGGCACAGTGCCTGGTGCGGGGGACGTGCACGGTGCAAACCATTGTGGATGCCTATACGACCCAGGGAATCTTCGAGCCGGAGTGGAAGACCATCCCCCTGGCCGGCTGCCTGGATCGGCAGAGCGGCATGCAGACTCTGCGGCAGGTGATTGCCGAGCCGATGGGGGAGATCGTGGATGCCGAGGCCTACCCGGATTTTCCCGCCCAGCGCCGGGAGGGGGAGCAGGTGACAGTGGTGGCGCCGGTGCTGTGCCGGGTGTTGGGATATGACAATAACGGCGTTTTGCACGCCTACAGCTGCCGCGCCGAAGGCCAGCAGAGCTTTGCCCTCTCGGGGGACGCGGTGTGCCTTCCCCGGGCGGAGCTTGTCCAGGAGCCCGAGGCCACGGCCACTGCCGGCGGCACCGAGGTGCGCTGCCAAGTGAAGCTGGATACGGCCTTCTATGCCGGGCAGGATCTTCGCTGCCTGGCCGGGGGAACCGTGGAGGAGGAGCCCCGCCGGGAGCGCCCGTCGGTGATTCTGCGCTCAGTTTTGGCGGGCGCGGAGCTGTGGGAGCTGGCCAAGGGCTGCCGTGCCTCCGTCGACGCCATCCGCGCCGCCAACCACATGGAGGGCGACGTGGTGCCCCAGGACGCCCTGGTGCTCATCCCCTTGGGTACGGAATAATGTTTGTACGGGCGGCCATCAAGGCCGCCCGTAATTCGCACCGCATCGTAGGGGCGGCTACCAGCCGCCCGCGGGTCGATGAGGACATCGACCCCTACAAATTTGTACCGCACTTGTAGGGGCGGCCTTTGGCCGCTATCGTCGTGTGGGTGAGTATATTGAGTGCGTGATATATGGCAAATTTGTAATGGTATATTATATATTTTATACTTTTTATAAAAGGTACTGTACTCACGTACTCAAAAGCCCGCAAACCCTTGCAATGACTGGGCTCGCGTGCGTACAGAGGAGGCAAAATCCTCTGTACGCACTCCGTACTCACGTACTTACGCCGTGGGAGAAACCCAGGCATACACCCCATGTGCCGGGCATAGACATATGGTACAAGTATTCTGGAAACGGAGGAACGGAAATGTTGGGTACAGCCACGAATTTATATGAGGACATGGCGCAGCGCACCGGCGGCGATGTCTATATCGGGGTGGTGGGTCCCGTGCGGACGGGGAAGTCCACCTTTGTCAAGCGGGTGATGGAGACGCTGGTCATTCCCCACATCGAAAACGTCTACCAGCGGGAGCGTGCCCGCGACGAGCTGCCCCAGAGCGCCTCTGGGAGAACCATCATGACGGCCGAGCCCAAGTTCGTCCCCGAGGAGGCCGTGACCATCTCCCCCGACGGCAAAGCGACGCTGTCGGTCAGGATGATTGACTCTGTGGGCTACCTGATCCCGGGCGCCATCGGCGCTGAGGAGGATGGCAATCCCCGCATGGTGACGACACCCTGGTTTCCCCAGGAGATCTCCATGCAGGAGGCCGCGGAGCTGGGCACGAAGAAGATCATGGAGGAGCACTGCTCCACGGGCATCGTCATCACCACCGACGGCACCATCACCGACATCCCTGCCGAGGACTACCGCGAGGCGGAGGCGCGCTCCATCCGGGATATGCAGGCCACGGGCAAGCCCTATGTGGTACTGCTCAACTCCACCGACCCCGACGGCGCGGAGGCGCAGGCGCGCCGGGCGGAGATTGAAGCCGAGTATGGCGCCACGTGCCTGGCGGTGAACTGCCTGACCATGGAGGAGCCTGCGCTGCGGGAGATTCTTGCCTCGCTGCTCTATGCCTTTCCGGTGACGGAGGTGCAGGTGTACTTACCACGCTGGATGGAGGCGCTGCCGGTGGAGCATCCCGTGAAGGCGGAGCTCTATGAGGCCATGCGAAAGAGCGCCGGGGAGATTTCCACCCTCCGCCAGGCGGAGCCGTCTCTGGCCACCCTGGGGACGCTCAGCAACGTGGAGCGGGTGGAGATGCGCGCCGTGGAGCCGGGCAGCGGAATCGTGTCGTGCGCGGTGATTTTGCCTGATGCGCTCTACTATCAGATTTTGTCTGAGCGCTCCGGCTTCCCGGTGGAGGACGACCGGGCACTCATGGCGCTTTTGGAAGAGCTGGCAGCGGTGAAGCGCCAATATGACAAGGTGTCCACCGCCCTGGAGCAGGTGCGCGCCACGGGCTACGGCATTGTGATGCCCACTCCCGATGAGATGCGCCTGGAGGTGCCCCAGATCGTCCGCCGGGGCAGCAACTACGGCGTCCGCCTCAAGGCCAGCGCCCCGTCCATCCATATGCTCCGCGCCGACATTGAGACGGAGATCAACCCCATCGTGGGCGATGAAAAGCAATCAAAAGAGCTGCTCCAGTACCTTCTCAGCGAGTACGAGGGAGACACCGAGAAGCTCTGGAGCAGCAATATCTTCGGAAAATCGGTCTATGAGCTGGTGAACGAGGGCTTGAGCGGCAAGCTCAAGAAGATGCCCGAGGAGGCCAGGATGAAGCTCCAAGCCACCTTGAGCCGGATCATCAACGAGGGAAGCAGCGGCCTGCTGTGCATCATCTTCGCCTGAAGCACCACGCAGCCACTACAATTCTCACCACACCTGTAGGGGCGGATCTCTGAGCCGCCCGTCAGCCGTCAGGCCGCATTGCGGCGCGGGTCGATGGGGACATCGACCCCTACAGGGTGCAGCCGAAATTCTCACCGCGTCTGTAGGGGCGGCTATCAGCCACCCGGCAGTGCTCTGCGGGTTAATCGAGGAACGCTTCCTCTTCTTCCTCGGTGATTTCTTTCAGCTCTTCTGCCATTTCCTCCGGGCTGAGCTTGCTGATGCCGATGCCCGTCCAGGCCAGCAGGAAGGCGATGATGGGGCAGAGGAAGGGCAGTACCGTGTACGGGGCAAAGCCGCCGCTGCCCCACACGGGCACGCCCAGGGTTTCCACATAGAACATGGCCGAGGAGCACCAGGGGACCACCGCAGCGGCGCAGGTGCCCACATCCTCCAGGGTGCGGGAGAGGCAGGGGCGACCCATGCCGTTCTGGATAAAGGGCTTCTGCCAGGCCTCGCCCACGAAGACAGAGCTCACATAGCTGATGCCGCCCATGGAGAGCACCACCAGAGTGGCGATTTCGGCGGTGAGCATGGTCTTCCAGCGGGTGTTGAGGTTTCTGGCCAGGGGCTCGATGGCCTTTTCCAGGAAGCCGCCGTGGGTGAGAATGGTGGTCATGGAGAAGCCGCAGAAGCAAACCAGGATGATGGAGACCATGCTGGTCATGCCGCCGCGATTGAGGATGTAGGCGACGGTTGCGTCCAGCGCATACCCGGCCGGTGTTACCGACGAGGCGGTAAAGCCGGTGATGGCAGCGCTGCAGCCCAGGGCAATGTCAAATCCCTGGACGAGGCAGCCCAGTAGAATGCTCAACAGGCTGCACACCAGCATGGTGGGGATTACGGGCTTTTTGAGGAGCGCCAGCACCAGCAGCACCACCACCGGCAGAAGCAGCACGGGAGAGAAGGTAAAGAGATCGCGGAGCTGCTCCATGATGACCATGGCGGTCTCGGGCAATGCATTGCCTTGGGGAGCCAGATGGGTACCGAGGACGGTGTAGAGCACGGCCGCGGCGATCCAGGCGGGGATGGTGGTCCAGAGCTGGGAGTAGATATGGCTCCAGAGGTCTGTTCCGGCGCAGGCGGGCGCCAGGTTGGTGGTCTCGGACATGGGGGAGATCTTGTCGCCGAAGACGGAGCCGGCAATGATGGCGCCTGCCATGATGCCGAGATTGGCGCTGTGCCCCTGCGCCAGGGCGATGCACACCACGCCAGCGGTGCCGGCGGCAGACCAGCTCGAGCCGGTCATGGTGGACATGATGGTGCAGGAGAGGAAGGCGCCTAAGTAGAGAAATTTGGGATCAATGAGCTGGAAGCCGTAGTAGACCAGCATGGGAATGAGGCCGCTGAAGAGCATGGAGCCCAGGAGCATGCCGATGAGCCACATGATGAGCATGGTGGAGCCCATGCGTCCCAAGCGCTCACAGATGGCCTGTTCCATCTCCTCCCAGGTAAAGCCCAGCCGGAGCGCCATGAGGAAGGATACGGCGGTGGCCAATAAAATGCCGAACTGAATGGGCGCGCCCAGGAGCAGGGATGCCACAATGAGGATGCCGACCAGGATGATGCAGAAGTAGGATTCCAGGGCGGTGGGTTTACGGTGATGGTGGTGTTTGACGTGGTGGGACATGAATACCTCCTTTTCCAAATACGGTTGCCCGGCCAGTGACACGGTCGTTTTTGCATCGGGGAACGCCTAATGGCACATCCTCCGAGATCATACAAGTCCCACCTCCCTTCACGCATAAGCATATGATAGCACAACTGGAGGGAACTGTCAAATTGCACAGGTTCTAAACGACAAGATCGACTGAATTCGTCAATAATACTGTGAACATCTGAATGCCTCGGTTCAACCGAGGTGTATTTATTTGCTGTAACTAATATGGTTGAATCTTGTAAATTTTAGTAAAGAAACACAAGGATAGATTCTGTAACTTATAATAATTTGGATGCTTACACAAAATGAAATTTCGAAATTTGTCCTACCTGCCCATTGATAATTTAGTAAATTATCCTGAAAAAGAGCAAGAATGACGCTTTGAGGACGGAATAGGGAGGAGAAAGAGACATGAAAAAACGATGGTTTTGTCTTTCTGCACTTTTGTTGGCCATTGTGCTGGCGGTTTCTGCCGTTCCTACCGCCATGGCAGTGGGCGGAGATACGGTGACGGTCAGTGCGCCGGAAGGAGCGGGGCCGTCCATTTCCGTGTGGCTGAAGGATGGCGTTCCCTACTACCAGATCACCAATGGCGGTGAGACCTTGGTGGAGCCCTCCAAGCTGGGACTTTCCACCAGCCTTGGGGAGCTCGAGGACGGCTTCACCATGGGGGAGGTCGCCCGCAGCAGCGGCGACACCACCTGGAAGCCTGTGGTGGGTGAGCAAAGCCAGTATTGTGATTACTATAACCAGGCATCTATCCCGCTCACCAGCAATGGTATCGCTATCACTCTGGAGGTGCGTGCATATCAGACCGGTGTGGCTTTCCGCTACCTGCTTCCCCAGAGCGAAAGTACATATACCGTCAACGACGAATATACCCAGTTTGTATTTCCTGCGGGCACCATTGCCAGTGTGCATCAGGGCGGCAACCAGACCGTTCCCAAGCAGGTGGCGGTGGAGAGCTTCTCTGACACCATGTACATGCGTCCGCTGACACTCCAATATGAGAGCGGCGCCGCCATGACCATCTGCGAGGCAAACTTGGATAACTACGGCGTGATGACCCTTACCAAGGATCCCACCACGGAGCGGGCGCTCAAGGCTGAGTATGTGAGCTACAAGCCCTCCCGCCCTGCCGGTTCCGAAGCCCAGGGACCTGAAATCACCGTGAGTGAAGGCTCTCCCACGGCGACGCCTTGGCGCACCTTTGTCATCGGCAAGTCGGAGATCGACCTGCCTGCCAACAGCTCCATTGTGATGAACCTCAATGAAGCGCCGGATGAGGACACATATCATTTCTCTGAATGGGTGGAGCCCGGTTCCTGCCTGAGGGCGGCCTCCGGCATGAACACCACCGCTATTGAGGCCATTGTGGATCAGGCGGCGGAAAAGGGCATCAAGTATGTCCTGCTGGATACGGGCTGGTATGGCCCCGAGTACGACGTCAACTGTGACCCTCGGCTGGATCCCGATTTGCTGGATCCCGACAATCCCAGCGACAAGATCCTTTTAGAGCAGTATTTTGCTCGAGAAGGGGACGAGACCTTCCTTCCCAATGGCGAGGGTGTGTTCAACACCCGGGGACAGGGCTTTGACGTCTACAAAGAGCTGGGTACCCCCGGCACTTTCCAGACCAATGTGGACATTCCTGCCATCTGCGACTACGCCAATAAAAAAGATGTGGGCATTATCCTCTATGTCAACGGTGTCTATCTCCCCGATTCCAGCGGGCGGAATCGCTTTACCACCGATGAACTCTTTGCAAAGTTTGAAAAATGGGGCGTCAAGGGCGTCAAACCCGGCTTTGTTCACGTCCTCGCCCAGAAGTTTGAAGCCTATATGCAGGAGGTAGTGGAGGCTGCGGCAAAGCACCATCTCATTATGACCGTCCACGATGAGTATGTGACCACCGGCATCGAGCGCACCTTCCCCAACCTCTTCTGTACCGAGGGGATTCTCGGCGACGAGGGCATTGGCAAGACCACGCCTCAGGTGGCCGAGGACATTGCAACCCTCTTCACCCGCACCATTCAGGGACCCGCCGACCACACCTTCTGCTGGCCTGGCAAGGCCACCAAGGCCTATGCCCTGGCTTCGCCTCTCATGTTCCGCACCGGCATGAGCGTACTCTATTGGTACACCAACCCCAATTCCGTCCCAGCCAAGGACAAAGACAAGATGGGCTTCTGGGAGGACTTCCCGGGCACCTGGGATGAGAGCCTCTACCTGGAGGGCAGCATGTACGAGTATGCCACCTACGCCAGGCGCAGCGGCAAGACCTGGTATGTGGGCAGCCTGAGCGCCGTGGAGCGCACATTGGAGGTGCCGCTTACCTTCTTGGAGGAGGGCGTCACCTATGTGGCGGATATCTATGCCGACGGCGCCGATGCCGACGCCATGGCCGGCTGGAACAGTGCCGCGAAGAATCAGCAGACCCTGGAGAATATGCAGTACCTGGTCACCAGTGAGACAACCCTCAAGCGCGACCTCGAGTACGGCTTCGGCTATGCAGTGAAGCTCACCAAGGCCACTGCGGAGGATCTTCAAAATCTCGATCCCTACAGCCCTGCCCTGGAGCTTCTCAAGACCCGGCTGGAGGAATACCGGAAGCTCAACGCCCGGGACTACACCACCGACACCTGGAACGTCTTGGCGGCGGCTATGAGCAAGGCACAGGCCATTGTGGACGATCCAACAAGCTACGAGGAGGCTAAGATTGAAGCCGCTGTGACGGCCATGGACGAGGCAGCGGAAGGGCTCCTCACCTCCGCGCCTTTGCTGAGCGCCCTGGCACAGGTCTCACGTCTGACGGACTACCACTATACCGCGGCCAGCTGGAATGCCTTAGTCGCCGTGGTGGCGGAAGCAGAAGAAATGCTCCAAGGCAGCTTCTCTCAGTCGGATTTGGATACTATGACCCAGCGCCTCACCGATGCCATTTCCAATCTCCAGGCTAACCCAGACGCGGAGATTGGAGAGACCGTCTATCTCAGCGACATCGCCTACGATTCCAAATCTTGGTCGGTGAACGAAGGACAGCAGGGGCAGATTAAAAAGGATATTGGCCGGGAAGGAAAATTGATAGCGCTGAACCTCAATGGCGAAAAGACTGATTTCCCCAAGGGCATGAGCCTGGACGCGCCGGGCGAGCTATACTACAGCATCGGCGGCCTGGGCTACGAGCTGTTTGAAAGCTACATCGGCGTGGACGCCAACAAGCCGAAAATGGGCACCATTATCTTCCGCGTCTACGGCGACGGAGAGCTGCTTTATGAAAGCCGGATGTTCAATACCGGCTCAGACGATGGAGAATTTATTTCCGTCCCGGTGGCCGGCGTCTCAGAGCTCAGACTGGAAGCCGACATGGTGGAAAACCGCAACGGAGACTGGGCGGTCTGGGCAGACGCCAAGTTCGTCACTTATAAGGATCCTGACGCATCTCTGGAAGCCATCCTGGTGGATGGCAAGGCGCTGCCGGAGTTTGACCCCGACACCATGACCTATTACTACCCCGCGCCGGAGGATGGCACAGCACCCACCGTGTCGGCTACATGCGCAGACGGTGCTTCCGCCCAGGTGACCCAGGCAGCGGAAGCTCCCGGTATGGCAGCTATCTACGTCACCCGCGGGGACGGAAGCACGGCGGAATACCAGGTTGTATTCTGCAAAATGGAACTGGAGGGCTATCTCAGCGATATTTCAAACGGTGACATTATAAGCAATACCCTTCACTATGGCACAGTCTATCGTGACAAATCCTGCAAGGATCATGAGATGGCACTTACCGCCGCCGATGGCGTGAGCAAGCTGCTCTTTGAGAAAGGTGTGGGACTCCATGCCAGCAGCAGCACCGATTCTACGGTAGTCTTTAACATTGCAGGCAAGGGCTATGAGCGGTTTGAGGCTTACGTGGGCATCCGTTACGGAGCGCACGAGGAAGAGCTCAATCAGGGTTATGATCCTCCGCGCTCGTCGGTGATCTTCCGAATCTACGTGGACAACGAGGTGAAGCCTCGCTACGAAAGCGGCCTGATGGAGTCCCGCACTCCCGCAGAGTTTGTGAGCATTGACATCACCGGCGCCAGCACCCTGCGCATCACGGTAGATGCCAATGGCGATCAGTCTGCTGACCATGCCAATATGGGTGACGCCAAGTTCTTGACCTATGTCAAGGACACGACCCACCAGCATGTCTTCGATCAGGAGGTGGCGGAGACTGCGTTCCTAAAAACAGAAGCCACTTGCACCGAGGCTGCCGTGTACTATAAGAGTTGCGAATGCGGCGCGGCCAGCACCACCGAGACCTTTACCAGCGGTCAGCCCCTGGGACATGACTTCAGCAAAGCATGGAGCAGCAATGAAACCAATCACTGGCACGCATGCAGCCGCTGTGATGCAAAAGACAATGATAAAGCACATACCCCCGGCGCGGCGGCTACAGAGACTACGCCTCAAACTTGCACGGTCTGTGGTTACATCATTGCCCCTGCCACCGGTCATGTGACCCACACACCGGATACCAGTAAATGGTATTTTGATGCAACCAGCCACTGTCATCAGTGTACCGGCTGTGGGGAACAACTTGATGTGGCCAACCATACCGGCGGTGAAGCCACCTGCGTTTCCATGGCCGTCTGTGAGGTCTGCGGCGCAGCATACGGTGAGACCAATCCCAACAACCATAAACACGTCCAGCTGGAAGGCTACGAGGCCGCCACCATCTTCACCTCCGGCTACTCTGGCGACTGGGTCTGTCAGGACTGCGGCAAAACTGTGAAGAAGGGCGAGGTCATTCCCAGAATCGGCAGCGGCATCATTATCCCTGTCAATCCCAGTACGCCCAGCTATGAGCTTCCCTTCGTGGATGTGCCCGAGGGTGAGTGGTACTACGAGAGCGTGTACTATGCCTGGGATGCCGACCTCATCGACGGAACTTCCGCCACCACCTTCCGTCCCGACCACACTTTGACCGTGGCTCAGGCCATCAAGCTAGCTGCGGCGCTCCACCAGCTGGAGAATGACGGCAGAGTGACCTTGGCCAACGGCAAGACCAACTGGTACGACACCTATGTTGCCTACGCCGTGAAGGAGGGTATCATCGAGAGCAAGTACCAGAGCTACACCCAGGCGCAGATGAACGCCCCGGCTACACGCCGCGAGTTTGTCCACATTCTCCACGGCGCTTTGGACGACTACGCAGCCATCAACGCCATCGGGGACAATGCCATTCCCGACGTGAAGACCGGCGACACCTACGCCGCGGAAATCTACGACTTCTACCGCGCGGGCATTCTCACCGGCTCCAACGCGAAGGGCACCTTCCACCCTGAAAGCTCCATCAAGCGCAGCGAGGTAGCCGCCATCCTGGTTCGGATGTACGACGAATCCATGCGCCTGGAAAAGACCCTGTAACAACAAAACGAGCCCCCACCGCAAAAAAGCGGTGGGGGCATTTTGGCGAATCAACGCAGTGCGTGACTTAGCCGCCCAGGCGGGCGATGCCGTCGCGGATGCGGGAAAGGGATTCGGCCTTGCCAAGGAGCGCGCACAGCTCCGTGGCGCCGCCGGGAGTGGAGGCCTTGCCGGACACGGACACCCGCAGCGGCCACAGGACGATGGAATTCTTCACGCCCATCTGTTCTGCCAGAGCGGTGAGGGTGGCGTAGAGGGCGTCGTTGCTCCAGTCCTCCTGGGCTTCCAATGCGGGAAGAATGGCCTTTAAGGAGGCGAGGGAGTTTTCCAGGGTGGTCTTGGACTTCTTGTGGACGTAGAGCGCTGTGTCGTAATCGGGGAGCTTATCCAGGAAATCCACCCGCTCGGGAAGATCGGAGAGGATCTCGCAGCGGGGCTGCACCAGTGTGGCCACGGCCTTGAGGTCGATAGCGGGGTTGGAGATGGCCTTTTGGAGCCAGGGCTCGGCCTTTTCATAGAACTCATCGGGGGAGAGCTTCTTCATATACTCGGCGTTCATCCACTTGAGCTTCTGAATGTCGAAGATGGCCGGGGACTTGGAGATACCGCCGATGTCGAAGGCATCCACCAGCTCAGGAAGGGTAAAGAACTCCTGCTCGGCCAGCGCACCTCGAGGCGACCAGCCCAAAAGCGCCACATAGTTGAGCACAGCCTTGGTGAGGTAGCCGTCGGCGATGAGATCCTCATAGCTGGGATCGCCGTGGCGCTTGGACATCTTGTGCTGGGCGTCGCGCATGACAGGGGAGCAGTGGACGTAGGTGGGAATATCCCAGCCAAAGGCCTCGTATAAGAGGTTATACTTGGGGGCGGAGGAGAGATACTCGCTGCCGCGCACCACATGGGTGATGCCCATGAGGTGGTCGTCAATGACGTTGGCGAAGTTGTAGGTGGGCAGGCCGTCGCGCTTGATGAGCACCTGGTCGTCCAGCGTGGAATTTTCCACGGTGATGTCGCCGAAGATGGCGTCGTGGAAGGTGGTACTGCCCTCCTGGGGGATCTTCTGGCGGATGACATAGGGCATGCCGGCGTCCAGCTTGGCCTGGATCTCCTCCGGGCTCAGGCGGGAGCAGCGGCCGTCGTACTTGTGGATGGACACGCCCTCGGCCACCTCCTGCTCCTCGCTGTCCTCCTTGTCGCAGAAGCAGCGGTAGGCCGCGCCCTTCTCAATGAGAAGCTCTGCGTACTTGCCGTAGAGCCCCTGGCGCTCGGTCTGAATGTAGGGACCCGTGGGGCCGCCCACATCGGGGCCTTCGTCGTGGTTTAGACCGCACTCGGCCATGGTCTTGTAGATGACGTCCACGGCGCCCTCTACCAGGCGGCCTTGGTCGGTGTCCTCAATGCGCAAAATGAAGGTGCCCTGATTGTGCCGGGCAATGAGCCAGGTGTAGAGGGCGGTGCGCAGGTTGCCCACGTGCATGTAGCCTGTGGGGCTGGGGGCGAAGCGGGTGCGCACCTTCCCCTTGGGGATCCGGGCTTCCATCTCTTCAAAAAAATCCATGTGGTCGTTCCTCCGTTGAAAATCGATGGTACTATCATATCGATATTTTTCTCGCCCGTCAATGATTGATTGCGAAATTGGGTAAATTATGATACAATAGTCGAAACTGTGACCATATGAAAAAGAGGTTAGGACTATGGAAGCAAAAAAACGTATTTTTTCTGGTATTCAGCCCAGCGGTGAACTGACCTTGGGTTCCTATATGGGCGCCCTCAAGAACTGGGTCTCCCTGCAGGACGAATATGACTGCCTTTACTGCATTGTGGACATGCACGCCATCACCGTGCGGCAGGTGCCTGCGGATCTCCGGCGGCGCTCTGTGGCGCAGCTGGCGCAGTACATCGCCTGCGGCCTGGATCCGGAGAAGAACATCATGTTTATCCAGAGCCACGTGCCCCAGCACGCCGAGCTCTCGTGGGTGTTGGGCTGCTATACCCAGTTCGGCGAGCTCAGCCGCATGACCCAGTTCAAGGACAAGGCCAAAAAGCACGCCGACAACATCACCGCCGGACTGTTCACCTACCCGGTGCTCATGGCGGCGGACATCCTGCTTTATCAATCCGATCTGGTGCCTGTGGGCGACGACCAGCGCCAGCACGTGGAGCTGTGCCGGAATATCGCCCAGCGGTTTAACAACTGGTTCCCCGACACCTTCACCCTTCCCGAGGCCTTTGTGCCCAAGATGGGCGCCCGGATCATGAGTCTGGGGCAGCCGGAGAACAAGATGAGCAAGTCCGAGCCCGACGGCTGCGTCTTCCTCATGGACAAGCCCGAGGACATCATGCGCAAGTTCAAGCGCGCCGTCACCGACTGCGAGACCGCCGTGCGCTTCGACCAGCAGAACAAGCCCGGCATCTCCAATCTGCTCACCATCTACTGCGCTGCCACGGGCAAGACCTTGGCCGAGGCCGAGGCGGAGTTTGCCGACCAGGGCTACGGCGTCTTCAAGCCCGCCGTGGGCGAGGCTGTGGTGGAGCTGCTGCGCCCCATTCAGGAAGAGGCCAACCGCCTCATGGCGGACAAGGCATATCTCGAATCCGTCTATCAGAAGGGCGCCGAGCGCGCCAGCGCGCTGGCCAACCGCACCCTGCGCAAGGTCTATAAAAAGGTGGGCTTTGTGCCCCGTCAGTGAGGTTTCCTTCCATGCCTGATTTCCAGTTTCTCTTCAAGCTCATGGCGGCGCTCCTGGCTGCCGGATTGATCTCCTTCCTGGCAACGCCCCTGGTGAAGAACCTTGCCTATAAGGTCGGCGCCATCGACGTGCCCAAGGACAATCGCCGCATGCACCATGAGCCCATCCCGCGCTTAGGCGGCCTGGCCATTTTCATTGCCTTCCTCTTCACGGTCATCGTCCTGGCCGATATCGACCGTACCACCAGGGGAATCCTGCTGGGCGCCATCATGATCGTGATTCTCGGCGTCATGGATGATATCATGACCCTCAAGGCGCTGCCCAAGTTTTTGGTGCAGATCGCCGCGGCTGGGGTGGCGGTGTACCATGGCTGCGTTATTCAGTTTATTTCCAATCCCAATATTTTTAGCCCTTTGGACTATCTCAACCTGGGCTGGCTCTCCATTCCGGTGACCATCATCTGGATCGTGGCCATCACCAACGCCGTGAACTTCATCGACGGACTGGATGGCCTGGCTGTGGGCGTGTCCGCCATTTCCACGGCGTCGCTTCTAATCATCGCCCTCATGGTGGAGGAGCTCAACATCGCCATCATTCTCTCGGCGCTCCTGGGCTCCTGCCTGGGCTTTATTCCCTATAACAAGAACCCCGCCAAGATCTTCATGGGCGACACCGGCGCCACCTTCCTGGGCTTTATCCTGGCCACGCTGTCGGTGCAGGGACTCTTTAAGCTCTATGCTATCATTTCCTTCGCCGTGCCGTTCCTGATCCTGGGCATCCCGATTTTTGACATTTGCTTTGCCTTCCTGCGGCGCATCGCCAAAGGACAAAATCCCATGAAGGCCGACCGTGGGCATGTCCACCACCGGCTCATCGACATGGGCTTCAACCAGAAGCAGGCGGTGGCCATCTCCTATATGCTCACGGCCATTTTGGGCTTGGCAGCGGTGCTGCTCACGTCCTCCGGCGAGCTCCGGGCGCTGATTCTCATCGGCGCGGTGATTGTCGTGGGCGCCATCGGTGTGCGGATTATTTACAAAAAGCCCCATCATCACGGGGAAAACGAGGAAGATCACCATGAAGAAGTATAAAATCATGTCCGTCTTCGGCACCCGGCCGGAGGCCATCAAAATGGCGCCCCTGGTCAAGGAGCTAGGGAAGTACGACGATCTCGAGAGCATTTGCTGCCTCACAGGGCAGCACCGGGAGATGCTTGATTCGGTTATGGAGATTTTTAAGCTCCAGGCCGACTTCGACCTCAACATCATGGAAAAGCGCCAGACCCTTTCCACCATCACCACCAAGACGCTCCTTGGCATGGAGCGGGTGATGGAGCAGTGCAAGCCCGATATGATTCTGGTGCATGGCGATACCTCTACCACCTTTGCCGGCGCACTGGCGGCCTTTTACCACCAGGTGCCCGTGGGGCATGTGGAGGCGGGACTTCGTACCTATGACAAGTATTCTCCCTTCCCCGAGGAGATGAACCGAACCCTGGTGGGCGACATTGCCGACCTTCATTTCTCGCCCACCCGCGCCAACGCTGAAAATCTCCGGCGGGAGTCGGTGGCCGGGGAAATCTTCATCACTGGCAATACCGCCATCGACGCCATGGGCTACACGGTGAAGACCGACCGGAAATTCCAGAACGAGCTTTTAAACCGGCTGGATTTTGAACACCACCGGATCATCGCCGTCACCTGCCACCGCCGGGAGAACTACGGCAAGCCCATGGAGGACATCATGTCCGCCATTGCCGAGGTGGTGCGTACCCACGAGGATGTGGAAGTGGTCTACCCGGTGCACCTGAGCCCCGTGGTGCGCGAGTGCGCCCAGAAGTACTTGGGCGGCAAGGAACGCATCCACCTCATCGAGCCCCTGGATGTGGAGGAGATGCACAACCTCCTCGCCCGGTGCTTTATGGTCATGACTGATTCCGGCGGTCTTCAAGAGGAGGCGCCTGCACTGGGAAAGCCTGTTCTGGTGATGCGCCGGGAGACGGAGCGCCCCGAGGCCATTGCCGCCGGTACAGCCAAGCTGGCCGGTGTGACATACGAGGGCGTGCTGGCTGAGGCCAACCGGCTGCTCGATGATCCCGCGGCCTATCAGGCCATGGCCAAGGCCGTGAACCCCTATGGCGACGGGCATGCCTGCCGCCGGATTGCCCAGGCCATCCGCTGGCACTTTGGCCTCACCGACGAGCGGCCTGCGGATTTTCTGGCGGAGTAACTGGTATCTAGGAGGCAGAGATGGAGCGCATGCGCAATTTCCGAAAAAACGGACTTCTGGCCGTGCTGGGCGTAGTGGTCATTGCGGGGCTGCTGTTTGCAGCTTTTACGCTGAGCCAGTCCGACAAGCGCCAGGAGAGCATTGTGCTGCCTCCCGACACTTCAGTGGAGCCGCAGCCCCAGCCGGAGACGCCCCAGGAGGAGGAAACCTCCTTCGCCCAGGTGACCAAGGACAATGTCCGCGCCGTGCTGGAGCGAACCATCCAGCGGCCGGACGCATACCATCAGTCCTATACGGTCACCGTGGGCGCCGACGAGGCGCAGTCTGCCCGCACGGTGGAGCTCTGGGTCAGCGGCGCGCTGCTCCACGCCGAGGTCTCCGACGAGGCACGCACCAGAACCCTCCTCACCGACGGGCACACAGCCTATCTCTGGTATAATGACAATACAAACTACCTCACCTTGACCCTGGAGGAAGGCGTGGATCCCTGGGCACTTCTGGGCATTCCCAACTATGATTATTTGGAAGTCCTGGCATCGTCCACCATCACGGATGCCGACTTCTTGGTGCTGGAGGATCCCCAGGTGCAGTCCATTTACGTCTGCTGCCAAAATGACCAGGTGGTCACCAATCGCTACTGGGTGAATCTGGACAATGGCCTCCTCTATATGGCCGATGTGCTGGAGGAGAGCCGGCAGGTCTATTCCATCCGCCAGGTCTTTTATGAGGCGCTGGCCTTGGAGGACGAGGCCTTCTCCAACCGCTTTATTCTGCCCGACGGCGTGCGTCCCTTCACCGAAGCAGGAAAAACGCAGCAGCCGTGATGAGAAGGGGCAGGGGATCCTCGTCCTGGGATTCCAGCAAGATGAGAAATAGAATGCAAAGAAGCAGCAGATCGCCCAAGTCCATGCCCCAAAGCGACTGCTGCTTTTCCGCTTCCGGCGGCGCAGGCGGCGGCTCCTGGGCGCAGTCCTGGGGCGCCGCTACAGGCATCCTGGGCGTGGGCTGCGGCGGGCAGGGCTCTTCCACGCGCTCGCGGCGGTAAGCGCCGTCCTGGCCGGGGATATAGCGATTATACATGGGGATCCACCTCCTGTTGCTGCTTGCCTGCCATGGTGGCCTGCATGGCCTGACCGGCCAGGGAAGAGAGCTGCGCCAGCTCCAGCGCCCGCTTCAGCCTTGCCTGCCGGCTGGGGCGCAGATAGGGCAGGAGCGCCCGCACCAGGGTATCCTGGCGGCTGGACAAGGCGCTGCTCTCCCGTCCGGCTCCGCCGGCGTCGCCGACGCCCAGACCCAGGGAGGCCGCCATGGACATGGCCTGCTCCATGGCCTGGGGATCCTGCAAAAGGGCGCTGAGCTTTTCCTTGAGATCATCCATGCTGCGTCAGATCCTTTCCTGAGAAGCCTGCCTGCTCCAGGCTGGGCGCCAGGAGGGAAATGGCCTTGGCATAGTCTCCGGCCTGGGCGGCCGCGGCCGCGCGGCGCACCAGCTCGCCGTCCTGGGCGCGGATGAGGGCGAGGAGCGCTTTGCCCTGGGGCGTGCCGAGGGCACGGCGCAGCTCTTCCGGATCCACGGGGCGCTGCCCCATCGGTTTATCCTCCATGGAAACCGCCTCCTTTTACCAATGGAAATCAGATTGCATACCATATCCTATGCCGGTCTGGGGAGAAAGGTGACTACTTTGAAAAGACTATTGATTCTCTCGGATTCCCACCGCTTCATCGAGCCCATGGTGCGGGCGGTGGAGCATGTCAAGCCGGACTATATCTTTCATTTGGGCGATCTCAGCGCCGACGCCCAGCAGTTGGCGCAGCGCGTGATGCAGATTCCCGTCCTCTCCGTCACGGGAAACTGCGACTTTTTAGATCGCAGTCAGGAGCAGCGGATGGTGGAGCTGGAGGGCGTGAAGATCCTCTTGTGCCACGGCCACCGCTACCACGTGAAATCCACCCTGCTGCCCCTGTACCTGGCCGCCAGGGAAAATGGCGTGCGCCTGGCGCTCTTCGGCCATACCCACACTGCGCTGCTGGAGGAAAAGGACGGTATCACACTGCTCAACCCCGGCAGCTGCGGCCCCAGCATGCGTCCCAGCTGCGCTGTGGTAGAACTTTCCGGCGGGGAATTCACCTGCCGCATTGAATACTTCCATGACTGGAGTGAAGACTATGATACTAGCAATTGACATTGGCAACAGCAATATCGTCCTGGGCTGCATCGAGGGCAAGACCATTGCCAAGGAGGCGCGCATCGCCACGGATCTCATCAAGACCTCCGATCAGTATATGGCAGAGCTCAAGAACATGCTCGACCTCTTTGAGATTCCCATTGCCTCCATCGAGGGAAGCATCATCTCCTCGGTGGTGCCGCCGCTGCTCAACTCCTTTAAGACGGCGCTGGTGAAGCTCACCGGGAAGATGCCCCTGGTGGTGGGACCTGGGATCAAGACGGGGCTCAACATCCTGCTCGACAACCCGGCTTTGGCCGGCGGCGACCTCATTGTAGGCGCGGTGGCTGCCCTGGCGGAGTACAAGCCGCCCATGCTCATCATCGACATGGGCACTGCCACCACCATCACGGCCATCGACGAGAAGGGGAACTACCTGGGCGGCTGCATCTGCCCCGGCGTGAAAATCTCTGCCGAAGCCCTCAGCGGCCGCACGGCGCAGCTGCCGGCCATCAGCCTGGAGGCGCCCAAGAAGGCCATCGGCCGCAACACCATCGATTCCATGCAGTCCGGCCTGATGATGGGCACCGCCGCCATGCTCGATGGCATGATCGAGCGCATGGAGGAGGAGCTGGGGCAGCCCGCCAAAGTCATTGCCACAGGCGGCATGGCGCGGTTTGTCATTCCCATGTGCCGCCGGGAAATCACCTATGACCGGGATCTATTGCTCAAAGGCCTTCTGCGCCTGTATGAGAACAACAAGAACCGCCATCTTTAATCTGTCCCGTCGCCGAAAGGAGAAACCATGCAGGAATTTTATTTGCAATTGCAGTCGGCAAACTTTCTCCACTGCTGTCAGTGGAATCCCGCCTGTGAGCCCATTGGCGTGGTGCAGATTGTTCACGGCGTGGCGGAGCATGTGGCGCGGTATGCGCCCTTTGCGGAATTTTTAACCCAGCGAGGCTACCTGGTGGTGGGGGAGGATCACCCGGGACACGGCAAATCCGTCCCGGCCGGGGAGCGCCTGGGCTATCTCACCGGCGGCTGGAAGGAATGCGTGCGGGGGATCCACCTGCTCTATGGTAAGACCCGGCGGGAGGTGCCGGATGTGCCTTACTATATCTTAGGCCATTCCATGGGCTCCTTCCTCATGCGCACCTACCTCTATACGTACCATGACCCTTTGGCGGGCGTCCTGCTCTCCGGCACCGGCTGGAAGAGCCTGGGACTTTTGGCCATGGGGCGGGCGCTCTGCCGCGAGGAGGCGGGGCGCCGGGGCGACCATGCCACCAGCGAGGTCTTGCAGCGCATGGTCTTCGGCTCCTATAACGGCGCGTTTCACCCCAACCGTACGGCCTTCGACTGGATCACATCCGACGATCAGATGGTCGATGCCTATATGGCCGATCCCTACTGTGGCTTTGACCCGACCATTCAGCTCTATGGCGAGATGTTCTACGGCATGGTGGAAAACCAAAAGCGGGAAAACCTCACCAGGATGCAGACGGATCTGCCGGTGCACTTTTTCTCCGGCGCTCTGGATCCGGTGGGCTCCAACGGCCATGGCGTAAAGAAGACCGTGGATGCCTTTGCCGACGCCGGCATGACCCGGATCACCTGCCACATCTATGACGGCATGCGCCATGAGCCGCTCAACGAAAAGGGGCGGATGCAGGTCTATGGCGACGTCCTTTTGTGGCTGCAAGCCCACCGTTGAGGGTCAGGGAATAGAAAAGGTTGCAATTTGTAACCAACTGTGGTATGATAATTGTAATTTCTATTCCCTGAAAGGAGTACGTCCATGAAATTCCGCCTTTTGAGCTTGTTTCTGGCGCTGGTGATGATCCTCGGTCTGGCCGGCGTGCCGGCACTGGCTGCTGAGGATGAGGATCTCCTGTACGGCCATGTGCCGGGCCACCAGGAGCCGGACGATGATATTGTCATCGACGAGGATACCACCGAAGGTCAGCTGCAAACCACCCACAGCGGGGTGGAGATGATTAAGGATTTGGAGGGCTTCATCAGTACGGCCTATATGGATGTATCCCAGTATTCCATTGGCTACGGCTGCTCCACCGAGTATGCCAAAAAGTATGGCTTCTCCACCACCTCCATCACCCGGGAGGAAGCAGACCAGCTCATCATCTATGTCATTGCCGAGATGGAGGAGAAACTCAATACCTTCCTCTCTACATATTCCATCACCCTGAGCGACACGCAGTTTGACGCGCTGATTAGCTTTACCTTCAATGTCGGCAGCTCCTGGATGACCTCCAGCAGCCGCCTGGCGCGGCTGCTGATCGATGGCGGCTATTCGGAGAATGAGCTGGCCAGCGCCATGGGCGTCTGGTGCCATGTGGGTACCGAAGTCAACGACATTCTGGTGCTTCGCCGAATCCGGGAGATCAAGCTCTTCCTCTACGGCGCCTATGCCCTGGATGACACGGATCAGAAGATTAGCTACCTGATTTACGACGGCAACGGCGGTTCGGTGGATGTGGATATCGCCTTCTATGTGGACGGATCCACCTATTCGCCCCTCTTCTCCGCCACCCATGAGACTGAGGCGTTCACTGGCTGGTTTACCACCGACGGTACTCAGATCACCGAAGACACCGTGGTGGTGGACGACCTCACGGTTTACGCCCGCTGGGGCGAGAACGGCGAGATCCCCAGTGAAGATGAGATTGAAGATGAAGGGGATGATCCCTCCGATCTGGAGCCCCAGCACCCGATGGATCTCTCCACAGTGTTCACCGATGTGTCCACCGATGACTGGTTCTATTCCTATGTCTATGATCTCTATATGGACGGCGTGGTCAATGGCTATAGCAACCATACCTTCCGGCCGAGCCAATATGTCACCACCGGCGAAGCGCTGAAGATGATTCTCCTGGCAGCGGGCTTTGAGGAACCCGAACGGGTGGCATCCCACTGGGCGCGGGGCTATCTCAACCTGGCCTTGGATCAGGGGATCATCGACCGCGGGGACATCACCGATCTCGATGTGAACATGTCCCGGCAGCTCATGGCCAAGGTGGTGGTCAACGCCCTGGGGCTCACGCCGCAGAGTGAGACCTCTCCTTTCACCGATACCGATGACTGGTATGTGCACGCCCTCTACGACAGCGGCATCACCGATGGCTATACCGACCGTACCTTCCGCCCTGATCGTGCGCTCTCCCGGGCGGAGCTCAGCGCCATTGTCTGGCGCATTCTCAACCGATAAAGGTTTTCCGCCCCCCGGGTCTCTGCCCGCCGGGGCGGATACTTCATGTCCCAATTATAGGACATATCATTTGGTATACTGACAGCAGAACGAAAAGGAAGTGCTGCAATGTATACCATCAGAACGAAACACGATCACGTGGAAGTGTATAATTATATGGGTGTATTTCTATTTTCGGCGGACACCGCCCAGGAAGCACGCGCCATTTTATCGGAGGAATATCATGCCTAATTTCCGTCTGGATCTCTGCTACGACGGCAGCCGCTACCGGGGCTGGCAGCGGCTGGGGGACAGCGACAATACCATTCAGGGAAAGCTCGAGCAGGTGTTAGGCCGCATGGTGGGTACGCCGGTGGAGGTCATCGGCTCCGGCCGCACCGACGCAGGCGTCCACGCCTTGGGGCAGGTGGCCAATTTTCACGCCGCCACAGCCAGGGCGCCCCAGGAGATTTTGGCATATCTGCGCCGATATCTTCCCGAGGACATCGGCGTCAAAGCGGTTACGGCGGTGCCGGAGCGGTTTCACAGCCGCTATAACGCCCTGGAGAAGGTCTACCGCTACCGGATTTTCCACAGCGACGCGCCATGCGTCTTTGAGCGAAAGTACGTCTACCCCTATCCCGCCGCACTGGATCTTGGGAAAATGGAGGAAGCCGCTGCGCATCTGCTGGGCACCCACGACTTCTTGGCCTTTTCCTCCTTAAAACGGAGCAAGAAATCCACCGTCCGCACCTTGCGGGAGATCCGCCTGGAGGAGGTGGGGCAGGAGCTCCAGCTGACCTTCACCGGCGACGGCTTTCTCTACCATATGGTTCGGATTCTGGTGGGAACGCTGCTGGCCGCGGGGGAGGGAACCATGGCGCCGTCGGAAATCGATGAAATCTTTCAAACAGGCCGCCGCGCCATGGCCGGCGTCACCGTACCGGCCAAGGGACTTTGCCTGATGGAGGTGCAATATCCATGAATATCCAAATCTTTGGCTCCACCAAGAGCTTCGACACCAAAAAAGCCGAGCGGTATTTCAAGGAGCGGCGAATCAAGTTCCAAAGCATTGACCTTTTGAAATACGGCCTCTCCGGCCGAGAATTTGACCAGGTACTCCGCGCCGTGGGCGGAATCGATAACCTCATCGACTGGGACAAGAAGGATCCCGCCATTGACCTGATGCGCTATATGGACGACACCGTGGCCAAGGAGGACAAGGTCTTTGAAAACCCTAAGCTCATGCGCTGTCCCATTGTCCGCAATGGCGCCAAGGCCACCGTGGGCTACTGCCCGGAGATCTGGGCAACTTGGGAATAAAGCTGCCATAAAGAAAAGGACGTAGGCTTTCTGTACCTGCGTCCTTTGAACCTGTCTAAAAACCTCGCTGAGATCTTACGGAACAGAGCAGCGGGGGGTGTGTGCGGGGGGCAAAAAGCCCACCGCGCGTTCAATCAACAGGATTTTGAAACGTTTTAAACGCTTCAAAATCCGCACAGCGGGGCGAAAAACTTCCGAAAGCGGGAAACAAGCCTCGCAGAGTTTCGCCGCCGCAGCGGCG
>NHCFR00700__coassemble_907_pt1 | contig 64986 bp, 84 predicted proteins | sample NHCFR00700__metabat2_high_PE_007 | metagenome-assembled genome bin NHCFR00700 | reverse complement strand
ATCTGTAGGGGCGGATGTCCTCATCCGCCCGGCGGCCTCCAGGCCGCTTCGCGGCACGGGTCGATCGGAGATCGACCCCTACAGGGCGTTTCAAAATCTGCACTGCATCTGTAGGGGCGGATGTCCTCATCCGCCCGGCGGCCTCCAGGCCGCTTCGCGGCGCGGGTCGATCGGTGATCGACCCCTATACAAAAGGGAGAAGGAGGATGTTCCATGCGCAAGCTCTGCCTGTTTGCCGTTGGCTTTGCCGCTGCGGCGGCGGGGTATGTGTACCTGGCGCAAGATGGGCTGATGCTGGCGCTGGCCGGCGCCGCGCTGCTGTGCTCGATCCTCCTCCACGGACGGAGACCCCGGCGGGTCTCCGTCTTCCTTTTGGGGCTGGCCATGGGCATCACCTGGTGCTTTCTCTACCAGCAGTGGCTCCTCGCCCCCGTCCAGCAGATTGTGGGCAGCGAGGAAACCCGCACGGTGGTGCTCACCGAGGCGCCCTTCGCCACCGACTACGGCGCGGCGGCGGAGGTACAGCTCACCCTGGAAGGCCGCACCTTCTCCGCCCGGCTCTACGGGCGCGAATCCCTTTTGGAGCAAAGCCCTGGCGACCGCGTCACCGGCGTGATGGAGGCCGAGCGCGCCTCCCGGTTCTTCCAGAACAGCGGTACCTTTCTGGTGCTCTCCGCCTCCGGAGATCTAAGTGCCGTCTCGGGTGCCCCCAGCCTCCCCATGAAGCTGCGGCTGTGGCTCCAGGCGCGCATCGACGCGCTGTTCTCCGGTCAGGCGGCAGCCCTCCTGCGGGCGCTCATCACCGGCGACCGCTACGAGCTCTCCTACGAGACGGAAAACGCCCTCTCGGTGACGGGACTCAGCCACGCTGTGGCTGTGTCGGGCATGCACGTGGCCATCCTGGTCTCGCTGCTTCATTTCCTCACCCTGGGCTCACCCCAGCTCACCGCCGTTTTAGGCATGCCGCTGGTGGTGCTCTTCACCCTGCTCACCGGCGCCACCCCGTCGGCCTGCCGGGCGGCGGTGATGCAGCTCATCTTGCTCAGCGGGCGCCTTGTCCACCGGGAATACGACATGCCCACCGCCCTGGGCGGCGCGGGGCTCTTGCTGCTGGCGCAAAATCCCTGGGTCATCGGAAGCGTGAGCTTTCAGCTCTCCTTTGCCGCCGTGGCCGGGATCTACCTCTTTGCAGGCCGCCTCACCCAGCGTTTAAGCGCCCGCCTGCCCCGCTTCTTGGCTGCCTCCATCGCCTCCACCCTCTCGGCCACCGCCCTGACGGTGCCCCTTTCTCTTCTCTATTTCCACACGCTCTCCCTCATTGCCCCGCTGACCAACCTCTTATGCCTGTGGGCGATCACCGGCGCGTTTTGCTGCGGGCTGCTCTCCTGCACCGTTCTCCCGCCCCTGGCCATCCCCGCGGGGTGGCTCCTGCAATATGTACTGCGCGCCACAGCCCTTCTGGCGCGGTGGCCTTACGCCGCCGCCTACCTCAGCACCCCGGCCATGCTGATCTGGGGCATGACGGCGCTGTGTATTGCCATCGGGACGCTCTTCCTCTCCTGGCGCCGCGGACGGCTGCTATGCGCCGCACTGGCCGTGGGCTTTTTTATCGCGGCAGTCTGCGGCCGCCTGCCCTTTTGGAGCAAAGACGCCGCGCTGAAGGTGCTGGACGTGGGGCAGGGACAGTGCCTGCTCTTCGAATCCGAAGGCTTCACCGCCCTCTTTGACTGCGGCGGCGCCGACCCGGAGGATGCTGGGGAACAGGCGGCGCGCACCCTCCACGGCGCAGGGCTCACCAGCGTGGACGCCCTGGTGCTCACCCACTATGACCTCGACCATGCCGGCGGTGCCATGCAGCTTCTAAGCCGGGTGGCGGTGGACTTTGTGTATCTTCCCGATCTGCCCGACGAGGACGGCTTGCGCGACGCGGTGGAGGCTGCCGCCCAAGCGGCCGGGGCGACCCTGGTCTACGTCACCGGCGAGACCACCGTGACCTTCTCCGGCGGACAGCTGCGGCTTTTTCCGCCGGTGGGAGACGGCGCCAGCAACGACGGCCTCGCCATCTTGGCAAGCGCGGGAGAATATGATATGCTAGTAACCGGCGATTTGGACTTTGCCCAGGAGCAGCAGCTTCTGGCGCGATATGACATTCCCCCGGTGGAGCTGCTGGTGGCCGGACACCACGGCGCGGCGGATTCCACCTCCTCGGCGCTTTTGAACGCCGTGAAGCCACAGGTGGTAGTGATCTCGGTGGGGGCGGACAATTCCTACGGCCACCCGGCAAGGGAGACGCTTGCCCGCATCACCAGCTGCGGCGCCGCGCTCTACCGCACCGATCTCTCCGGCAGCATAATTTTCAGGAGGTAATCCATGGCGAAAAAGCAGGAAACCGGCGGCCTGGCCGCACTCAAGGCCGACCTCAAAGCCCAGCAATTCCGGCGGCTATACCTCTTTTACGGCGAGGAGCGCTACCTCCTGGAGCACTATCTTGCCCTCTTGCAGAAAAAGCTCCTGGACGGCCCCGCCCAGGACTTCAACTACCACCGCTTCCCCCAGGGAAGCGCCGAACTTCAAACCCTCACCGACGCGGTGGAGTCGGTGCCCATGATGGCCGAGCACACCCTGGTACAGGTGGACGACCTGGATCTTTCCAAGCTCTCGGAATCCTTCCGCGACGGCCTCACCGCCCTTCTCTCCGACATTCCCGACTACTGCACGGTGGTCTTTGTCTTCGACACCGTGCCCTACAAGGTGGACGGGCGGCAGAAAAAGTTCAAGGCTGCCCTGGAGCAGGGGCTCGCGGTGGAATTTGCCCGGCAGAGCCAGCGGGATCTCACCGCCTGGATCCGCAAGCACGCCCTGGCCGCCGGGAAGGACATCTCCGACAAGGCCTGTGAATATCTCACCTTCCGCACCGGCGGCGCCATGACCACCCTGGCCTCAGAACTGGATAAGCTCACGGCCTACGCCGCAGGGCATGAGATCACCATACAGGACATTGACGCCGTGGTGATCCCGGTGCTGGACGCCCAGGTCTTTGACATGACCGACGCCATCGCCGCCGGGAACTTCGCCAAGGCGCTGGAGGTGCTGCACCTGCTCCTTTCCATGCAGCAGGAGCCCATTCCCATCCTGGCGGCCATTGGAAGCCAGATGCGGCGGCTCTACTATGCCCGGGTGTGCCTGAACGCGGGCAAGGGCGACGGCGCCTTAGGGGAGCTCATCAAAACGGCCACCGGCCGCGCGCCCCATCCCTATGTCCTCTCTAAGACCGTTTCGGCGGCCAGGCGCCTCTCCGACGGGTTTTGCCGCCGGGCGATGAAGCTCTGTATGGAGGCCGACTGGCAGATGAAGAGCAGCGGCGACGATCCAGCGCGCATTCTGGAGCTGCTGCTTCTGACGCTGCGGGAGGAGGCGCGCCGTGGTTAAGATTCAAGAGGCCATCGTGGTGGAGGGCAAGTACGACCGCAATACCCTCGCCCAGCTCATCGACGCGGCCATCATCCCCACCCAGGGCTTCGGCGTGATGAAGGATCGGGAGCTTTTGGCCTTCCTAAGGCAGGTGGCCGAGAAGCGGGGGCTCATCATCCTCACCGATTCCGACGGCGCAGGCTTTGTGATCCGCAATTTTCTCAAGGGCGCATTGCCGAAAGAGCAGGTGCGCCACGCCTACATCCCCGACATTCCCGGCAAGGAGCGCCGCAAGGACAAGCCCGGCAAGGAGGGGCTTCTCGGCGTGGAGGGCATGGAGGGGCAGGTGCTCCTGGAGGCGCTCCGCCGCGCCGGGGCGACATTTTTAGAGGAAGCGCCGCCCTCCGCCCCCGCCGCGCCCATCACCAAGACCGATTTATTTGAGCTGGGATTTTCGGGGCGGCCGGACAGCCGGGAAAAGCGGCTGGCGCTTTTAAAGCGGTTGGGGCTCCCCGCCCGCATGAGCGCCAACGCCATGCTCGAGGCTATCAATCTTCTCTACGACCGGGAGACATTTTTGCGGGAATTTGCCCCGGATCCATGGAAGATTGACCCCAACATTTCCACCGCACCGTAGGGCGGCATGCCCTCATGCCGCCGCGGGTCGATCGGAGATCGACCCCTACAGGGCATGCACAAATTTCCACAGCACCAGTAGGGGCGGATGTCCTCATCCGCCCGCAGGTCGATCGGAGATCGACCCCTACAAGGCATGCGCAAATTCCCACAGCACCAGTAGGAGCGGATGTCCTCATCCGCCCGCGGGTCGATCGGAGATCGACCCCTCAGCGTGTCGAAAAAGTATTTTCGCCACGCTGTGCGGATTTTGAAACGTTCCAAAACGTTTCAAAATCCTGTTGATTGAACGCGCGGTGGGCTTTTTGCCCCCCGCACACACCCCCCGCTGCTCTGTCCCGGTCATCTTCAGCGAAGTTATTTGACAGTCTCGCGGGTCGATCGGAGATCGACCCCTACAGGGCGTGTGATATCCCCAAGGGAGGAACCATGATCGATTTAATTGTAAAAGACCTGGTCAAGTCCTTTGACACAGAGGAAAATATACTCGACGGCCTGAGCTTCGACGTCCAGGCCGGGGAACGGGTGGGCATCATGGGGCGCAACGGCGCCGGAAAGACCACCCTCTTTCGCATTCTCACCGGGGAAATCGGCTTCGATTCCGGCGAGGTGACCTTCGCCCCCGGGAAAAAGGTGGGGCTCATCTCCCAGATTCCCAACTACCCGGCGGACTATTCCGTGGAGGACGTGCTGCGCACGGCCTTTGCCGGGCTGGAAAAGCTCAAAACCCAGCTCGCCCAGCTGGAGCAGCAGATGGGCACGCAGCCTGACCGTGAGATCCTCACCCAGTACGACACCTTGATGGATCGCTTCACCACCGGCGGCGGCTACGAGATGGAGGTGGATCTTCAAAAGGTGGTCAACGGCCTCAACATCCCGCCGGAGATGCGCCAGCGGCAGTTTTCCATGCTCTCCGGCGGCGAGAAGACCCGGGTCAACCTGGCTCGGCTTCTCCTGGAAAAGACCGACATTCTCCTTTTGGACGAGCCCACCAACCACCTGGACATGAAGAGCGTGGAGTGGCTGGAGGAATACATTTTAAAATTCAAGGGCACGGTGCTCACCATCTCCCACGACCGCTACTTCCTAGACCGCATCGTCCAGCGGATTGTGGAGCTGCGGGGCGGCAAGGCGGAGTTCTACACCGGCAACTACTCGGCCTATGTGATCGAAAAGCAGGCGCGGTTTGACCTCCAGATGAAGCAATATGAGCAGGAGCAGGCCAAGCTCAAGCAGCTGGGCTACACCGTGGAGCGCATGAAGGGCTGGGGCATCAACAACCGCACCCTCTACCGCCGCGCCATGTCCATTCAGCACCGCATGGAGCGCATCGAAAAGACCGAGCGCCCCGTGGCGGAGAAGAAGCTCAAGCTCCGCTTCTCGGAAAAGGACTTTCTGGGTGACGAGCTCTTCACCGTCCACGACCTGGGCAAATCCTTCGGCGACAAGGTGCTTTTCGATCACGTGGACTTGGAGGTCAAGGGCGGCGAGCGCATCGCCCTTTTGGGCGACAACGGCACGGGCAAGTCCACCTTTTTGAAGATCCTGCTGGGGGAAATGACGGCCGACCACGGGAAAATCAAATTCGGCCCCACGGTGAAGACGGCCTATCTGCCCCAGATCATCCATTTCGCCCACCCCGAGCGCACCCTCTACGACACCATGCTCTATGAGAAAAATTGCACGCCCCAGGCGGCACGGGATCGGCTGGGCGCCTTCTTATTCCAGGGCGACGAGGTGTTCAAAACCGTCGCCACGCTCTCCGGCGGCGAGCAGAGCCGTTTGCGGCTGTGCATGCTCATGGACGAAAAAATCAATCTTCTCATCCTCGACGAGCCCACCAACCACCTGGACATCGCCTCTAGGGAATGGATCGAGGCTGCGGTGGAAGACTATGAGGGCGCACTGCTCTTCGTGTCCCACGACCGCTACTTCGTCGACCGCTTCGCCACCCGCATCTGGGTTTTGGAGGACGGCGCCATCCGGGACTACCGCTGCGGCTATGAAAAATACCGCTCCATCCTGGCTCACGAGGCCGAAAAGCCCAAGGCCGCGCCGGTGAAGGCGGAAAAGGAAAAGAAGGAAAAGCCCAAGGCCAAGGGCGGCGACAAGGCGCTGGAGAAAAAACTGCGCGCTGTGGAGCGAGAGGTGGAAAAGCAGGAGGCGCTGGTGGCCTCCTACGATCCCCAGATCGAGGCGGCCGCCGCCGACTACCAGGCGCTCACGAAGCTTTTGGCGGAAAAGGCCGAAGCTGAAGCCGCGCTGGAGGCGCTGATGGAGCAGTGGGAAGCCCTTTCTCTGGAGCTGGAAAGCTAGTTTTTCCCGTTGACAAGCTGGCGCTCCCGGCATAAAATAGAGAAAAATACACGAAAAAGGAGATTTCTTTCCCATGAGTGATTGTTCCGGCAATTGCGCAAGCTGCGGCGAAAGCTGCGCTGACCGCAAGCAGGAGAGTCTTCTGGCTGAGGCCAACCCCAATTCCCATGTGAAGAAGGTCATCGCCGTGGTCAGCGGCAAGGGCGGCGTGGGCAAGAGCACCGTCACATCCATGCTGGCCGTGGCCATGGAGAAGCTTGGCAAGAAGGCCGCCATTCTGGACGCCGATATCACAGGTCCCTCCATTCCCAAGGCCTTCGGCCTCCACGAGCCCATCCAGGCTGGCGAGGGCGGCATGATCCCCGCCGTCACCCCCGAGGGCATCCAGGTCATGTCCATCAACCTCCTTCTCCCCGACGAGACTGATCCCGTTCTCTGGCGCGGCCCCATCCTGGCCGGCGCCGTGAAGCAGTTCTGGACGGACGTTTGCTGGGGCGATGTGGACTATCTGTTCGTGGACATGCCCCCCGGCACCGGCGACGTGGCGCTGACCGTGTTCCAGAGCCTGCCCATCGACGGCATTCTGGTGGTCACCTCGCCCCAGGATCTGGTGCAGATGATCGTGGGCAAGGCCGTGAAGATGGCGCGGATGATGAATGTGCCCATCTATGGCTTTGTGGAGAACTACAGCTACTTCCGCTGCCCCGACTGCGGCAAGACCCACAAGATCTTCGGCGAGAGCAAGCTCGATGAGGTTGCCCTCTCCTACTCCATCCCCGTGCTGGCGCGGCTGCCCATCGACCCCGAGACAGCCAAGCTCTTTGACGCGGGCAAGATGGCCGAGGTAAACCTCGAGCCCGTGGCCGCGGCGGCCACCCTCCTCTCCCGGCTGTGAGCCGGCAAATCTGTCATCTACCAATAGAATGGAGAATGTAATTATGGCAAAGATCGAAAAGCAGACCATCATCGGCGATATTCTGGACATCGCCCCCCAGACCGCGCCCCTCTTCATGGCCATCGGCATGCACTGCCTTGGCTGCCCCTCCTCCCGCGGGGAAACCGTGGAGGAAGCCTGCATGGTGCACGGTGTGGATTGCGACGCCTTCCTCGCCCAGGTCAACCGCTTCATCGAGGCCACCGAGGCTGCCGCGAAGGAAGTTAAGGAGCCCTGAATCGGGAAACCTCGTAGGGGTCGATCTCCGATCGACCCGTGCCGCGTAAGCGGCCTCGCGCCGTCGGGCGGATCAGGAGATCCGCCCCTACAAGCGCAGGGCAAAGGAGGACGGTTGCCGTCCTCCTTTTTGAATCCATGTGGAGGTGATTGCATGAAGCTTCCCATCTCTCAGCGGCTCCTGCTGTGCGCCGCGCTGGTGCCCCCCGGCGCCCGAGTGGCCGACGTGGGCTGTGACCACGGGTATCTGGGCATCCATTTGCTCAAGACCGGCACGGCCAAGCACGTCATTGCCACCGATCTCCGGGAAAAGCCCCTGGAGAAAGCCCGGGAGAACGCCCGGCGGCTGGGCGCCGACGGCGAAATGGACTTTTTTGTGGCCGACGGCCTTGGCGCCGTGTCCCCCGGCCAGGTGGACACCATCGTCATCGCCGGCATGGGCGGGGACAACATCGCCGCCATTTTAGAGGCCGCCCCCTGGGTCAAAGATCCCACGTACACCCTGATCCTCCAGCCCCAGACCTCCGGAAACGACCTCCGGCGCTATCTGGGGCAGGCGGGATTTACCATCGTCACCGAGCATCTGGTGCGCGACGGCGGCTTTCTCTACTTTGCCATGGTGGTGCGCTTCGGCGGCGGGGTGCCCCTGTCCCCGGGACAGCAATATCTCTCGCTGCCCCTTTTGACCAGCGGCGATCCCCTGCTCCCGGATTACTTCGAGCGGATTCTCTCGGCGCTGACGCGCACCGTCTCGGGCATCCGCGCCGGGGGCGGCGAAGAAAAGCTCACCTACTATCAGCGCGCCTTGGACGAGGTGCAAGAAATGAGGGAAACATATGAACGTACAAGAAATCGTTGATTTTCTGGAGACCATCGCCCCCCGCGCCATGAAATATGACTGGGACAACGTGGGGCTCCTGTGCGGAAGCGCGAAGCAGGAGGTACACAAGATCCTCGTGGCGCTCGATCCCTTTGAAAACGTCTGCCGCGAGGCGGCGGAGAAGGGCGCCGACCTGCTGGTGACCCACCATCCCCTGATCTTCCACGCCCCCAAGTCCGTCACCGACGAGACCGACGTGGGGCGCTCCATCCTCTTCCTGGCGCGCCACGGCATCTGTGCCGTCAACGCCCACACCAATTTGGACTGCGCCCCCGGCGGCGTCAACGACGTGCTGGCCGAGACCCTGGGACTTTCAGACATCCGCGTCCTCTCGCCCATGGGCGAGGACAGCCAGGGACGCCCCTGGGGGCTTCTCCGGGGCGGCCTTGTGGAGGAGCAGCCCCTGGCGGACTTCCTGCCGAAGGTGAAGGAGCGGCTCCAGGCCAAGGGGCTTCGGTACGTGGACAGCGGGAAGGCCGTGCGCCGCGTGGCCGTGGGCGGCGGCGCCTGCGCCGACGAGATGTTCACCGCCCTGGACGCCGGGTGCGACACCTTCGTCACCGCCGACGTCAAGTATAACGAGTTCTGGGACGCCAAGTTCCTGGGGCTCAACCTCATCGACGCCGGGCACTTCGCCACCGAGAACCCCGTGGTGGCGGTGCTGGCGGCAAAATTGCGCGCCGCTTTCCCGGAACTTCCCGTGGAATGTGCCGAAAATCACCACGACTGCGCGAATTTCTTCTGATTGCTGTTGATTTCGCCGCTGCATTTGTGATAAAATATTCGGAGAATTTTGACTAGGGCAGCACCGCACAATTTGGCAAGCGCATTCGGCCAAAGATTTTGCCTCATACGAAAGGGATAAAAGGGCGGGAATACTGTATGTATTTCCCCCTTTTATCCCTGCACGGATGGGGCGAAAGATTGGGCGAAGGCCGCAGACACAATTGTGCGGGGATGCCTAAGACCGAGAAGGGAAGAACATTCATGTCTGGACATTCCAAATGGCATAACATTCAAAAGACCAAGGGCGCCCAGGACGCCAAGCGTGCCAACATCTTCACCAAGCTCTCCAAGGAGATGATCGTGGCGGTGAAGGAAGGCGGCAGCGCCGATCCGGCCAACAACTCCCGCCTGGCCACCGTCATCACCAAGGCGCGCGCCGCCAACATGCCCAACGACAACATCAAGCGTGTGCTGGAGAAGGCCTCCGGCGCCGGCGCCGGCGACAACTACGAGGCCATCACCTACGAAGGCTATGGCCCCAGCGGCGTGGCCGTCATCGTGGAGACCATGACCGATTCGAGAAACCGCACCGCTTCGGATATGCGTCACTACTTCGATAAATTCGGCAAGGGTCTCGGCGCCAGCGGCTGCGTGTCCTGGAGCTTTGACAAGAAGGGCGTGGTCATCATCGACAACGAGGATGGCGACTACGAAGAAGACAATGTGATGATGGATGCCCTGGATGCCGGCGCCGCCGACTTCTCCGCCGAGGGCGACGTCTTCGAGATCTACACCGATCCCGATGACTTCAACGCCGTCACCGACGCCCTCACCAAGAAAGGCTATACCTTCGCCTCCGCTCAGATCGAGATGGTGCCCCAGAACTATCAGAAGCTGGAAAGCGAGGACGACATCAAGAACATGGAGAAGCTCATCGACATGCTCGAGGATGACGACGACGTCCAGAACATCTGGCACAACTGGGATCAGGACTGATTCCTGCCCTGTCGCTACAATCAAAATCCCCACGGACAGCAAGCTGCACGTGGGGATTTTTGAGTATCAACGGATTTTGGACAGCTGCTCCAAAAGGCTCAGCGCAATGGGCTTGACCTCCGGCGCACAGGCATGAAATACCTCCACCACGCGCTCACTTTGGTATTGCCGCGAATCCGGCACCGTGTCCAGCAGCAGGCTTCCCAAATCACAGCCCACCACGCTGCACAGCGCCGCCAAGGTATCGAGCGTGGGCTTAGCGTGGCCGTTTTCAATTTTGGAGAGGTAGACCGGCGTGATTTCCGCCGCTTCTGCCGCTTCCTCCTGGGTTTGCCGTGCTGCCTCCCGGCAGGCTTTGAGCCGAGCACCGATCAATTGATAATCCACCATTCCTATCACCGGTTATAGTTTAACATTGTTATTCTGTTGGGTTAATAAATTATAAGATTAACTTGCATTATAAGTTTAAATTAGGTATACTTATTTTACCCTTTTTGATGGGAAAATAAAAAAACATGCAAGAACCGGAACCTCAGTGCAGAAAAATTCGTCTATGATAATAGCGCATCGGCTCAATTGCGTGCCGGTGCAGGCTCCAGCGGAAGTCCCGGGTGATAGGAGGAAACAGTATGCTCAAAGTGTTGATTGTGGAAGATGAACGTCCCATTGCCGACCTGGTGGAGCTCAATCTCTCAGCCAGCGGCTATGCCTGCACCTGCTGCTACGACGGCCTTGCAGCGGCAGATCTCTTGGAGAAGAGTCTCTTCGACCTGGTGCTGCTGGATGTGATGCTGCCGGGGCTCTCGGGGTACGACCTTCTCGAGCAGATCCGCCCCCTGCATATCCCCGTGATCTTCCTCACCGCCCTGGGCACCACCGCCGACCGGGTGCGGGGACTCCGCGCCGGCGCCGACGACTACTTAGTCAAGCCCTTTGAGGTGGTGGAGCTCATCGCCCGGGTGGAGTCGGTGCTGCGCCGCGCCGGGAAAACCGAGGAGCACTACGCCATCGGCGATGTGGACATCGATGTCAAGTCCATGCAGGTCACCAAGGACGGTAAGCCCGTACCCCTCACCCGGAAGGAATATGAACTACTGCTGCTCTTTGTGCGCAACCCCAACATCGCCCTCTTCCGCGACACCATCTACGAGCGCGTCTGGGAGGCCGACTTCCTCGGCGACAGCCGCACCGTGGATCTCCATGTGCAGCGCATCCGCAAAAAGCTGGGCTGGCAGAATCGGCTCAGCGCCGTCTACAAGGTCGGCTATCGATTGGAGGTCAACCCGTAAGTGAAGCTCACCGTCAAGCTGATTTTCACCACCGTGCTCATCGTGGCGCTGGCGGTGAGCATTTGCTCGTATCTCCTTCTGAGCGGCAGCTTCCGCTCGGAGCTCAATATGCAGTACGAGGCCGCCATGCAGGAGAGCACCCTCTTCTCCTCCGCCATGGGCAACATGGCGCTCCAGACCATGGCCAATTCCTTTCAGGACGGCGCCCAGGAGAGCGTGGAGCGCTTCCTCCAGGGCGGCGTCCACCTCAAGCGCTATGCTTACCAGGTGCTCACCGGCGACGGCACGGTGCTCTCGGCCTCCACCCGGCAGACGCCCCGCCTCTCCGCCGCCGACGCCGGCACCACCCAGGTGCTGGCGCAGATCTTCCGCGACGGCGAGCGCTACACCATGGAAACAGTGCAGTGCATCCAGGTGGCCGGGGAGGACTTCATCATCCGCCTGTTTCGGGACGTGACGGACATCTTCACTGCCCGGGATCGCAACCTCCATCTCAGCGCCCTGGCCATTCTGGGCGCGCTGGCCGTGAGCACAACCATCACGGTGGTGGTGTCGCTCTTCTTCGTCTCACCCGTCCGCAAGCTCTCCAGCACCACCCGCCTCATGGCCGAGGGACAGTACACCCGCCGGGCGGAGGTGCACACCCAGGATGAGCTGGGCGCCCTGGCGCAGGACTTCAACCGCATGGCCGACACCGTGGAGCACCAGATCCGGCAGCTGGAGGACGCGGCGCAGCGGGAGCGGGATTTCACCGCCTCCTTCGCCCACGAAATCAAGACGCCCCTCACCTCCGTCATCGGCTACGCCGACACCCTGCGCAGCCGGGAGCTGCCCCGGGCGCAGCAGGTCAAGGCCGCCGACTACATCTTCTCCGAGGGCAAGCGCCTGGAGACCATGTCCCACGCCCTCCTCGACCTCTTCGCCCTGGAAAAGGCCGCGCCGCAGATGCAGCCGGTGGATATGCAGGAGCTTCTCGAGGCAGTGGCAGCGCGCAGCCGCGTGAGTTTGGCCGAAAAGGGGCTGACGATCCAGGTCACAGCGGAACCGGCACTTTTGCAGGTCGAACCCACACTTCTCCATACCCTCTTTTATAACCTCCTGGACAACGCCCGCAAGGCTTCGCCGCCCGGCTCCACGCTGGAGCTTCTGGGACAGGCCGCTTCCACAGGCTACCGCGTGCAGGTGCGTGACCACGGCCGGGGCATCCCACCCGAGGCCATCGCCCGCCTCACCGAGCCATTTTATATGGTGGATAAGTCCCGTTCCCGCGCCGAGGGCGGCGCCGGTCTGGGCTTGGCGCTGTGCCGCCGCATCGCCCAGGTGCACGGCGGCACCCTCACCTTCGAAAGCCAAGAGGGCGAAGGCACCACCGTGACCGTGGAGATCGGAGGTGGCGTATGAGCAAGAAAGCCTGGATCGCCACCGTAGCGCTGGTGGTACTCCTGCTGGCGATGCTGGCCACGCCGGTACTGCTGCTGCGGCACCAGGAGCAGATGGTGCTCGGGCAGCAGCGCAGCCTAAGCGTGGAGCAGGGTGTTTTCCAGCTCCAGGGCGAGGCGCCCTCCCTCATGAACCGCCTGCGTCTGTCCACGTCGCCGGACGCCGTATCCTCGTCCCTGGCGCTGGAGATGGTCAAGGCGCGCTTCGGTCAGCAGGATGATTGGGTGCGCACCATCCGCCAGGAGCTGCACCGGCTCTTCGGCCTCTCCGAGGCCACCGCCCTGGGACAGTGCATGGATGCCCGGGTGCTCTACTACTACCTCCCCAGCACCCAGACCTATGCCGCATTCCTCTCCTGCGCCTTCAACCAGCCTGACGGCTCTCTCACCGTGGAGATGGATATTAAGAGCCAAAAGATCACCGCGCTGGACTTCCGCATCACCAGCACCACCAACCAGGGAACGCTCCAATCCCTGGCCAGCCAGCTGAGCGGTCGGGACTGGCGCCGCCGCTGGGGTTACTACCTCCAGCTGGACTACAGTGACACCAGCCGTGCCTACGCCGCCTACACCGACGGCACCAAGGACACGCAGCTTTATTACCAAAGTGAAACCGACGGACAGCACTACAGCTGGCGGCCTGTGCAGGCCGTGGAAACGCCATAACCCCAGGTGGAGAAAGGAAGAGAAACCTTGAAGCAGAAACCCACCCCGCCCATCGCCACATTTTTGACGCTGATGCTGCCGGCGCTTGCTGCCGTGTGGCTCCTGTGCACGCTGGTCTTCGGCTATGCCCCCGTGCTCTAACCTGTTCCCCGCCAGAGCGCTCTGGCGGGTATTTTCATCGCCCAAAAGGAGGCTCGCCCCATGTGGGGAGATTGTCACATCCATATGATATTGGACGGCGTGGACTACCGCGCCGCCTTTGCCCGCCACCGGGATCGGCCTGACGATAACCTCATCCGCAGCCGCCTTGCCGACTATGAAAGCCGGGGCGTCACCTTCCTCCGGGACGGCGGCGACCGCTGGGGCGTGGGACTGCGCGCCAAGCTCTTATCGCCCCAATACGGCATCGACTACCGCACGCCGGTTTTTAACATCTGCCGCGCCGGCCACTACGGCACGTTCCTGGGCAGGAGCTTTGAAACCCTCGCCGACTACCGCCTGCTGGTGGACGAGGTCATCGCCCGGGGCGGCGACTTCATCAAGCTCATGGCCTCGGGGCTCATGGACTTTCACACCTTCGGCGCCCTCACCGACACGCCCTGCGATGCGGCGCTCCTAAAGGATCTGGTTTCCGTCGCCCACGACCACGGCCTTTCGGTGATGGTGCACGCCAACGGCCACGAAGCCGTGTCCGCCGCCCTTTCGGCAGGGGTGGAGTCCATCGAGCACGGGGCGTACCTGCTGCCGGAAACCCTCCACCAGCTGTCCGAATCCGGGGCAGTGTGGGTGCCCACCCTGGTGACCATCGGAAACCTCCGGGGCAAGGGGCGCTTTCCCGACCAGGTGCTTACGCCCCTGCTGGCGCTCCAGCAGGAGAACGTGGCCGAGGCCGCCCGGTTGGGAGCGAACATCGCCCTGGGCACCGACGCCGGCGCCTACGCCGTCTACCACGGCCAGGCCGTTTTAGAGGAATATGACCTGCTCCATCAGGCGCTGGGGGCGAAGACCGACGAGATCCTCCGCCGGGGTGAAGCACAGATCCGCGCCGCGTTCCAAAAAAAATAAGCCGCTTGCGCGGCGCGGGTCGATCAGAGATCGACCCCTACAAATTTGCTCTGCACCGTAGGGCGGCATGCCCTCATGCCGCCGATGGCAGTTGCGATTCCCAGAGGGCTTGCAGTAATCGATGGTTCTGATCCCCTCCGGCGCGCAAGCGCGCCACCTCCCCTTGGGCACCAAGGGGAGGCCAGCGTGTCGAAAAAGTCTTTTCGCCACGCTGTGCGGATTTTGAAACTTTCAGAAAAGTTTCAAAATCCTGTTTGATTGAACGCGCGGTGGGCTTTTTGCCCCCCGCACACACCCCCCGCTGCTCTGTCGCACAAGTTTTCAACGAGGTTTTTTGACAGTCTGGGCTTTTTTTACAGGCTGGCCATCTCCCGGCGGCACTCGTCCAGAAGCAGGCGGTAGCCCGCCTCAGTGAGGTGGATTCCGTCCCGGGCGATGAGCTGGCCGCAGTCCCGGCGCTCCAAGAAGCGCGTGCGCACGTCGATGAGCGGCAGCGAGAGCTTTCGCGCCAGCTTGGCAATCTGGTTGGAGTACATCTCCTGATAGCGGTAAATCCGGTTCACATCCCCCAGCCAGTGGAGAATCTTCGCCGTATCGCTGCCCAGGCGGCCAATGAAGTTGAGGTACCGCTGGGCATCCAGGGGCGGCAGGGACATGAGCACCGGCTGAATGCCCTTTTCCTTCAGCGTCTGGGTCATCTGGGTCACCGTGCCCAAAAACTTCTCCAATGGCGTGTGGGGCGCGTGCACCGCCTCGGGCGATTGGGCAACCTCCGGCCAGTTGAAGTCACAGTCGTTGCCGCCGAACTCGATGACGGCAAAGTCGCTCTCCATGCCGCCCTCCAGATCCTTTTGAAGTACCGCCTGTCCCTTGTCCACCGTATAGCCAAAATGGGCGCGGTTCACCGTCTCCACCCCGGTGGCCTCCTGCAATTCCGCCAGGAGCGTCTTGGCCAGGGGCTTATAGTGGTAGTTCTCATCCACCACCACGCCCTTCATCAGGGAATCCCCGTAGATCTGCACCTTCATCGCGGCACCTCCTATGATCTAGTTTTCAATACTAGGTGATATGATCGTAGCACAATATCATCCATTCGTCAAGAGGGAATTGACAGCGTTTGATACCCTGTGATACAATATGAGAAAATGTCAGAAAGAGAGATCCCATGGAACTGGAAGCCTTTCACTGCCCCCGCTGGGAGGAGCTGCCCCAGCTGGCGCTCTACATGGATCAGGTGCTGCTGGTACTGAGCACCGCCTTTGCCCCCCTGTCCGCCGGACAGCCGCCGGTGACGGCATCCATGATCAACAACTATGTCAAGCTCAAGCTCACCGCCCCGGCGGAGAAAAAAAAGTACAATCGGGAGCACCTTGCCCGGTTTGTGATGATCTGCCTATTCAAGAAAGTCCTCTCCATGCAGGAGATTGCCGCGGTGTTGGAGCGGATGCTGGCGGGGCAGAGCCTTCCCGCGGCCTACGACCGCTTCGCCGCGGAGCTGGAGCGGCTGCTCGCTGCACCCGATGCGCCCATGCCCCAGGACTCTCCGAATTGCGTAGCGCTGGCCATCCGTGCCGTGGCCTGCAAGCTGTGGGTGGAGGCGGACTTGGCAAAAAATAATCCTTGACAGCGGGCATAACCCGTGCTAAAATACCATAGGTTAAAAGAAAGAAGGAGCGGCGGCCCCGCACCTCACCTTCAGCTTGCGCGAAAAGGTTTGACACAATTCATCCATCGCCCTATGGCGTATGTTTTGTTGCGGGTGCCACCTGGCATCCGCGTTTTTGTATTTTGGAGGTGTTTCACATCGGTAAACTAGAACATCAGCTCAATGAGGAAATCCGCGATAAGGAAGTTCGGCTCATCGGCGCAGACGGCGCTCAGCTGGGAATCATGTCCTCTGCCGATGCCCAGAGACTTGCCTATGAGAAAGATCTGGATCTGGTGAAGATCGCGCCCAACGCCACGCCTCCGGTCTGCAAGATCATGGATTATGGCAAGTTCCGCTTCGAGCAGATGAAGAAGGAAAAGGAAGCCAAGAAGAACCAGCGGGTGGTGGAGGTCAAGGAAGTGCGGATGTCGCCCAACATCGACACCAACGACTTCAACGTCAAGCTGAAAAATGCCCAGAAGTTCCTCAAGGAAGGAAACCGCGTCAAGGTCACCGTCCGCTTCCGCGGCCGCGAGATGGCGCACACCTCCATTGGCGAAGTTCTTTTGAAGCAGTTTGGCGAAAGCTGCGCCGAGATCGCTACCGTTGAGAAAAATCCCAAGCTGGAAGGGCGCCTGATGACCATGTTCCTCAGTCCCAAAGCTGCAAAATAAACTGTTTATACGGAAGGAGAACCCATCATGCCGAAATTCAAGACCCACAGCGGCGCTAAGAAGAGATTCAACCTCACCAAGTCCGGTAAGGTAAAAAGAGCCCACGCCTTCAAGAGCCATATCCTCACCAAGAAGACCACCAAGCGCACCAGAAATCTCCGCAAGAATGGCTACGCCGACGTCACCAACAGCGCCGCCATCCGCGAGATGATTCCCTACAAATAATCGGTACTTTTGAGATAGGAGGATAACGAAATGGCAAGAGTCAAAGGCGCAATGATGACGCGCAAGAGAAGAAATAAGACCCTCAAGCTGGCCAAGAGCTACTGGGGTTCCAAGTCCACCCACTTTAAGATGGCCAAGCAGGCCGTGATGAAGTCCGGCGTGTACGCCTATATCGGCCGCAAGCAGAAGAAGCGCGAGTTCCGTCAGCTGTGGATCGCCCGTATTTCCGCCGCCGTGGCGCCCATGGGTCTCAACTACTCCAGGTTTATGTACGGCCTCAAGAAGGCCGGCATGGAGATGAACCGCAAGACCCTCTCCGAAATGGCCATCCAGGATCCCGCCGCATTCGCGGTGCTGGTGGAGACCGCCAAGAAGGCGCTCTAATTCCATAGACGTAAAACGCCCCGGAAGCAGTTCCGGGGCGCTTTTTTGATTCCTGGGGCAGGTGCGGGAGGAACCTCCGGGCGTGGGTGTAGGGGCGCATTGTATATGCGCCCGTGGAGCAGGTGCGATTCCCCGCCAGCCTCCCCACATCGCACTGCGGCACGGGCGGGGATAAACCCCGCCCCTACGAGAAGTCTGGGAGCGTGTCTGCCCGTGGGCAAGTGCGCCACCAGCCTTCTTGCAGGCTGGCCAGGAGCACGGGGCAACAAAGCCTGGCGGCAATTTCCCTTCCGGCACCTTCCCTGCCCTCGGCCTGGTTTAAGACCAGGCGGGTAAAGCCTCCCTCGGCTTGGAGCACCGCTGCCGCCCGGGCAGGGGTGGCGATGTCCTCCACGGCGCAGCCCGCCAGACGGGCATAGACCTCCGGCCGGTGGGCTGCTTTACCAATGGGCTGCCCCAAGCCCGAAAGCCCCAGCACGGCGATGACCTGGTTGGCCTCCGCGGGAATCACCGGCTCGTGGGGCAGGTGTGCCTTTAATGGCAGGCGCTTGGAGCCGTCGGCCTCCACCAGCACATAGTCGGCAAGGGCTAAAAGCTCAGCCCAGGACTGCATGGGAGCGGTGAGCTTCCCCTCCCCTGTCGGCGTGCCCATGCAGATCTTTGGCGCGGGCAATGCCGAAAGGGGCTTTGTGACCAGGGGCAGTCCCGCCGCAGGGAAGATATGGGTGGAGGTGGCCACGATCACCGTGCCCGGAAGCTCCCGGGCAAGGGCAGCGATGAGGCTGGTCTTGCCGCCGGAGCCCACAACCGCCGTGAGCCCGGGAACAATCTCCAGGGCTTTAAAGAGCTTACTCACACCGCTCGCCCCGGCCGATGGCCATGACGTCATAGGGCGTGGTCTGGTAGACGATATAGTTGAGCCAGTTGGAGTAGAGCAGGTTGGCGTGGCCGCGCCAGCGCACCATGGGCGGCTTGGTATCGTCGTCATCGGGGAAGTAGTTCTTGGGCACGTCGATGGGCAGTCCCGCGTTCTTGTCCCGCAGGTACTCCAGCTTGAGGGTCTCGGGGTCATACTCGGAGTGGCCGGTGATGAACACCTGCCGCCCGCCGGGGGTAATCATGGCGTAGAGCCCGGCCTCCTCGGAGCCGGCGAGGATCTTGATCTCCGGCACCGCCGCCACGTCCTCCCACCGGACGGTGGTGTGGCGGGAGTGGGGCACCCAGAAGATGTCGTCAAAGCCCCGGAGAAGAATGGGGTTCTTATAGACCACCTTGTGAGGGAAGACGCCGAAGAGCTTCTTTGCAAGGGGCACCTTCTCGATGCCGAAGTGGTAGTAGAGCGCGGCCTGGGCGCCCCAGCAGATGTGGAAGGTGGAGTGGACATGGGTCTTGCTCCACTCCATGATGTGGCACAGCTCGTCCCAGTACTCCACCTCCTCGAAGGGCATCTGCTCCACCGGCGCACCGGTGATAATCATGCCGTCGAAGAACTGGTTTTCCACCTCGTCGAAGGTTTTATAAAAAGCCAGCATGTGCTCCTGGGAGGTGTTCTTGGACTTGTGGCTGCGCACCTGGATCAGCTCCAGCTCCACCTGAAGGGGCGTGTTGCCGAGAAGCCGGGAGAGCTGGGTCTCGGTGACCACCTTGGTGGGCATGAGGTTTAAAAGAGCGATGCGCAAAGGGCGGATATTCTGGGTGAGGGCGCGGGTCTCGGGCATGACGAAGATATTCTCGCTCTCCAGCGTCTCCCGCGCCGGAAGTCCATTGGGAATTTTAATGGGCATGGGGCACCTCTCAAATCTGATCCAGCGCCTGCTGGAGATCGGCGATGATGTCGTCCACGTTCTCGATGCCCACGGAGAAGCGGATGAACTCCGGGCCAATGCCCGCCTCGGCCAGCTGCTCGTCGGTAAGCTGGCGGTGGGTGGTGCTGGCGGGATGGAGGACGCTGGTTCGAGCGTCGGCCACGTGCACCACGATCCGCGCCAGCTTCAGGCTGTTCATGAGGTGCATGGCCGCTTCCCGGCCGCCCTTGACGCCGAAGGACACCACACCGGAGGCGCCATCGGGGAGATATTCCTCCGCCAGGTGGTAGTAGGCGTTCCCCGGCAGCTTGGGATAGTTGACCCAGAGCACCTTGTCCTGGGTTTCCAGGAATTTGGCCACGGCCAGGGCGTTTTCGCTGTGGCGCTTGACCCGCAGCGCCATGGTCTCAAGACCCAGGTTCAGGAGGTACGCGCCCATGGGCATGGGCGTGGCGCCAAAGTCCCGCAGGAGCTGCACCCGGGCTTTGTTGATATAGGCCGCCTTTCCGAACGTGTTCGTATAGACCACGCCGTGGTAGCTCTCGTCGGGCTCGGTGAGCTCGGGGAACTTGCCCGAGGCCGCCCAGTCGAAGGTGCCACCGTCCACGATGCAGCCGCCCAGGACGTTGGCGTGGCCGTCCATATACTTGCTGGTGGAGTGGGTGACGATGTCCGCACCGAAATCAAAGGGACGGCAGAGGCAGGGGGTCGCGAAGGTGTTGTCCACCACCAGCGGCACGCCGTGGCGGTGGGCGATGGCCGCGTAGCGGCGGATGTCCAGCACCGAGAGGGCGGGGTTGGCGATGGTCTCGCCGAAGACCAGGCGGGTATTCTCGTCGAAGAGGGCGTCCACCTCCTCGTCGGTCATCTTGTCGCTCATATACCGCACCTCAATGCCCATGCGCGCCATGGTCACCGAGAAGAGGTTGATGGAGCCGCCATAGATGTTGTTCATGGCGATGAAGTTCTGCCCCGCGGAGCAGATGTTGAACACCGCCAAAAACGTGGCGGCCTGTCCCGAGGAGGTGAGCATGGCGCCCACGCCGCCCTCCAAGTCGGCGATCTTCGCCTCCACCGCCGCCACCGTGGGGTTGGAGATGCGGGTATACATATGGCCTTCGGCCTTGAGATCGAAGAGCAGCCCCAGCTTGTCGGCGTCGTCATACTGGTAGGTGGTACTCTGGCAGATGGGCAGGGTTCTGGGCTCGCCGTTCTTGGGCTGGTAGCCGGACTGGATGCACTTGGTGTCGATGCGGTATGATTCCATGGGGAAATGCCTCCTTGCAAAAATAAACGGGCAATTTGTCCACGACAAATTGCCCTCAGGATCCAGCGACAGGAGGTGCGGATCGTGAAGGCTGCTTGGGCATCATCATGGAAACTCGAATATTCACAACCGGCACCTCGCTTTGCTCAATTTCTCTTATTTTACGCCCTTCTCGCGTCAATGTCAAGGGCGGCCGGGGCGCAAAGCCCCGGCCAACGGGTCATTCGTCGTCGTCAGCCTCGCCTTCTTCCAATTCGGGCGCAGCCTCGGCCTGCTCTTCGGCCTCCAGCGCCCGGAGCTCGGCTCTGGCCTCGTCGGCGGCCTTCTTCTCCTTGAAATAGGTGCGGTAGGAGAAGAGCCCCACGGCGATGGAGCCGCCGCCCAGCACCACGATGCCCACCACGACCTCCACAATGGACGGCGCATCAGCCCCGCCCTGGAAATAGGCCACAATGACATTGATGAGCATATACAAAACAAATGCCAGCGCCACCACGCGAAGCATGAATACCCGGCTTCCATTGTTGGCGCGGCGGATGATTTCTTTCAATTCCTGTGGATCTCTTTTTCCCGACACAATGATTTCCCCCTTTCCTCTTCCTGGGTTTCGTGGTATTATTATAAATGAAAAAAACCGGGCTGTCCACGACAACCTGAGATTGTGAGGAAGAAATATGGCGCAAGTTTATCATTTTTCTGCTCCCGGCCGCACCGAGATCAGCGGCAATCACACCGACCACCAGCACGGCTGCGTGCTGGCCGCCGCCGTCAACCTGGAAACCGTGGCGGAAGTGACCCTCAATGACCGCGGCGTCATCGCCGTGGCCTCCGAGGGCTACGCTCCCGTGGAGATTGACCTCTCCGACCTCACCATCCACCCCGAGGAGAAAAACACCACCGCCGCCCTCATCCGCGGCGTGGCCGCCGCCTTCGCCCAGCGCGGCGCCAAGCTCCAGGGCTTCGACGCCAAGGTGCGCTCCACCGTCCTCCCCGGCAGCGGCTTGAGCTCCTCCGCCGCCTTTGAGGTGCTCATCGGCACCATCCTCAATGAGCTGTTCTTTGATAAGCAGCTCTCCGCCGTGGCCATCGCCCAGATTGGCCAGTACGCCGAAAACGTCTACTTCGGCAAGCCCTCCGGCCTCATGGATCAGACTGCCTCCTCCGTGGGCGGCATGGTGTTCATCGACTTCGAGGATCCGGCCAATCCCGTGGTGCACAACCTGACGCTGGATCTTAGCGCGCTGGGCTACGCGCTGTGCATCGTGGACTCCGGCGCCGACCATGCCGACCTCACCGACGAGTACGCCGCCATCCCCGTGGAGTGCCGCCAGGTGGCCGCCTTCTTCGGCAAGGAAGTGCTCCGGCAGGTGGATCCCCAGGAGTTTTACGCCCGCCTCAAGGACGTCCGCGCCGCCACCTCCGACCGCGCCGTCCTGCGCGCCATCCACTTCTTTGGCGAAAATGCCCGGGTGCAGAAGCAGTTTGCCGCCCTTCAGGCCGGGGATTTCGACGGCTTCCTTCAGATGGTGACCGAATCCGGCCGCAGCTCCTGGATGTACCTCCAGGACATCACCCCCGCCGGCGCCATCGAGCACCAGGATATGGCCATCGCCCTGGCGCTGTGCGACCTGCTTCTCGAGGGCGAGGGCGCCTTCCGCGTCCACGGCGGCGGCTTCGCCGGCACCGTCCAGGCCTTTGTGCCCTTGGCCAGGCTGGAGAAGTTCCGCAGCGGCATCGAGGCCGTGCTGGGCGAGGGCTCCTGCCACGTGCTGTCCATCCGCGCCGAAGGCGGCATCCGCATTGACTGAAAGGAGCGAAACACCATGACTGTCAACGGCTATCTCACCGCCCTGGTGGAATACGGCCTCAAGACCGGCCTGATCCAGGACTGCGACCGCACCTACATCGTCAATCAGCTTCTCATGACCATGGGGCTCGACAGCTTTGAGGAAGAAGCCGCCCCCCAAATGGAGCTGGAGGACATCCTGGCCGGGCTCCTCTCCGACGCCGTCTCCCGGGGCGTCATCGAGGACAACATCACCGCCAAGGATCTCTTCGACACCAAGCTTATGGGCGTCCTCACCCCCCTGCCCCGGGAGGTGCGCGCCATGTTTGCCGCTCTCTACGCCGAGGATCCCCAGAAGGCCACCGATTGGTATTATACCCTTTCTCAGGACACCGATTACATCCGCCGCTACCGCATCAAGAAGGATCTCCGGTGGAAGACAGCCACCGAGTACGGCGACCTGGACATCACCATCAACCTCTCCAAGCCTGAGAAGGATCCCAAGGCCATCGCCGCGGCCAAGGCCGCGCCCCAGTCGGGCTATCCCAAGTGCCAGCTCTGCCCGGAAAACGAGGGCTACGCCGGCCGGATGAACCACCCCGCCCGGGAGAACCACCGCATCGTGCCCATCACCGTGGCCGGCGCCAACTGGTACCTCCAGTATAGCCCCTACGTCTACTACAACGAGCACTGCATCGTCTTCAACGCCAAGCACACCCCCATGGTCATCGACAAGTCCGCCTTCTCCAAGCTCCTGGATTTCGTGACCCTCTTCCCCCACTACTTCGTGGGCTCCAACGCAGACCTCCCCATCGTGGGCGGCTCCATCTTGAGCCACGAGCACTTCCAGGGCGGCCACTACTCCTTCCCCATGGAGCTCTCGCCGGTGGAGCGGGAAATCCGCTTTGCAGGCTACGAGGACATCAAGGCCGGCATCGTCAAGTGGCCCATGAGCGTCATCCGTCTCGACGGCGCTGACAAGGCGCGCCTTGCCGACCTGGCCGACAAGATCCTCCGCGCCTGGCGGGGCTACACCGACGAAGACGCCTTCATCTTCGCCGAGACCGACGGCGTGCCCCACAGCACCATCACCCCCATCGCCCGCCGCCGCGGCAGCGACTATGAACTCGACCTGGTGCTCCGCAACAACATCACCACCAAGGAGCATCCCCTGGGCGTGTACCATCCCCACGCGGAGCTCCACCACATCAAGAAGGAAAACATCGGCCTCATCGAAGTCATGGGTCTGGCCGTACTGCCCGCCCGCCTCAAGGGCGAGCTCCAGGGGCTGGAGGAGGCCATTCTGGCCGGAAAGCCCCTCACGGGTGATCTCGAAAAGCACGCCGCCTGGGTGGAGGAGCTCAAGACCCGCCACACCTTCACGCCGGAAAACACCACCGCCATCCTCCGGGAAGAGGTGGGCAAGGTCTTTGCCAAGGTCTTGGAGCACGCCGGCGTCTACGGCCGCAATGAGGCCGGACAGGCCGCGTTCTTAAAGTTTATTGACTATGTCAACAGCAAGGAGGACTAAATTTATGAATGTTCTGGTCACCGGTGGCGCCGGATATATCGGCAGCCACACCGTCGTGGAGCTTCTCAATGCCGGGTACGGCGTGGTGGTGGTGGACGACCTGTCCAACGCCAAGGCCGACGTCATCGACCGCATCGAGACCATCACCGGCAAGCGCCCCGCCTTCTATGAGATGGACTGCAAGGACAAGGACGGCCTCCGCAAGGTCTTCTCTCAGCACAAGATCGACGCCATCATCCACTTCGCCGCCTTCAAGGCCGTGGGTGAGAGCGTGAGAAAGCCCCTTGCCTACTACCGCAACAACCTCGACAGCGCCATGACCATGCTGGAGGTCATGGAGGAATTCGGCTGCAAGAAGTTCGTCTTCTCCTCCTCGGCCACGGTCTACGGCCCCAACAACCCACATCCCTACAAGGAGGACATGAAGGCCATCGAGTCCTCCAGCCCCTACGGCTGGACCAAGGTGATGATCGAGCGGATCCTCACGGACTATGTGACCGCCCACCCCGACTTCTGCGCCGTGCTCCTTCGCTACTTCAACCCCATCGGCTCCCACGATTCCGGCCTGCTGGGCGACGATCCCAACGGCATCCCCAACAACCTCATGCCCTACATCGCCCGGGTGGCGGCGGGCCAGCTGGAGAAGCTCACCATCTTCGGCGGCGACTATCCCACCCCCGACGGCACCTGCCAGCGGGACTACCTCCATGTGGTGGATCTGGCCGTGGGTCACCTGCGGGCGCTGGAGTACGCCAGGGATCACGAGGGCGTGGAGGCCGTGAACCTGGGCACCGGCAACGGCGTGTCCGTGCTGGAGCTGGTGCACGCCTTTGAGAAGGCCAACAACATGAAGCTCCCCTACGTCATCGGCCCCCGCCGGGACGGCGACCTGCCCGCCTTCTGGGCAGACGCGGAAAAGGCCAAGAAGCTCTTCGGCTGGGAAGCCACCCACACCGTGGAGGATATGTGCCGCTCCGCCTGGGAGTTTGCCAAGAAGAGTGCCGGAAAGTAAAAAGCGGGTCGATCGGAGATCGACCCCTGAGACTGTCAAAAAACCTCGCAGAAGATGTCCGGGACAGAGCAGCGGGGGGTGTGTGCGGGGGGCAAAAAGCCCACCGCGCGTTCAATCAACAGGCTTTTGAAACGTTTTTGAACGTTTCAAAAGCCGCACAGCGGGGCGAAAATACTTTTTCGACACGCTGCGGGTCGATCGGAGATCGACCCCTACAAGCACGAAAAAGCACCCCGGACGGGGTGCTTTTTCGTATTTAACCGCCCAAATAGGCTTTCTTGATGGAGTCGGAGGCCGCCAGCTCCTGGCCGGTGCCGGAGACCTTGATGGCGCCGGATTCGAGGACGTAGGCGCGGTCAGCGATGGCCAAGGCCATCTCCGCGTTCTGCTCCACCAGGAGGATGGTGGTGCCCGCCTTGTGGAGCTCGGCGATGATGTCGAAGATCTGCTCCACCAGAATGGGAGCAAGACCCATGGAGGGCTCGTCGAGCATCAGCAGCTTGGGATGGCTGATGAGGGCTCTGCCCATGGCCAGCATCTGCTGCTCGCCGCCAGAGAGGGTACCGGCGATCTGGCTCTTGCGCTCCAAAAGCCGGGGGAAGCGGGCAAAGATGTCGTCCAGCTCGGCCTTGGTGGGGCTTTTGTGGATGTAAGCGCCCATCTCCAGGTTTTCAAGGACGGTCATCTGGAGGAAAATCCGCCGCCCCTCGGGGACGTGGGCAAGCCCCTTGTAGACCAGCTTGTGGCTCTCGGTGTGGGTGATGTTCTCGCCCAAAAACTCAATGGAGCCGGTGCGGGAGCGGAGCATGCCGGAAATGGTTTTGAGGGTGGTGGACTTGCCTGCGCCATTGGCGCCGATGAGCGCCACCACCTCGCCGGCCTTGACCTCGAAGGAGACGTCCTTGAGGGCATGGATTTTGCCGTAGTAGACGTTGATATTATTAACCTTGAGCATTGCCCTTGCCTCCCTTCTTGCCGAGGTATGCCTCGATGACCACGGCGTTGGACTTGATGTCGTCCGGCGTGCCCTTGGCGATGACCTTGCCGTAGTTGAGGACGCAGATGGCCTCGCAGATGCCCATGACCAGGCTCATGTCGTGCTCGATGAGCATGATGGCGATGTGGAAGGTGTCGCGGATGCGGCGGATGTTCTCCATGAGCTCCTGGGTCTCCGAGGGGTTCATGCCGGCGGCCGGCTCGTCCAGGAGCAGGATCCGGGGATTGGAGGCCAGGGCGCGGACGATCTCCAGCCGGCGCTGGGCGCCGTAGGGCAGGCTCCCGGCGGGCGCCTGGGCGAGATCCGCCAGACCGAAGAAGTCGAGAAGCTCCAGGGAGGTCTCCGTGGCCTGGCGCTCTGCCTTGCCGTAGCCGAAGCCGTGGGTGATGGCGGCCAGGAGGTTCTCCTTCATCATATTGTGCATGCCCACCTTGACGTTGTCGATGACGGTGAGGTTATTATAAAGGCGGATGTTCTGGAACGTCCGGGCGATGCCCATGCGGCTGACCTGGTGGGTAGACTTTCCGGCAGTGGAGAAGCCGTTGACCATGATGTTGCCGCGGGTGGGCTGGTAGACGTTGGTGAGCAGGTTGAAGACTGTGGTCTTTCCCGCGCCGTTGGGGCCGATGAGGCCGCAGATCTCCGTGGCGCCCACGGTGATGGTGAAGTCGTCCACGGCGGTGAGGCCGCCGAAGTCGATGCCCAGGTGCTGAGTCTCCAGCACGGGCATACGCCCCACGTCCCGCTCCGGCACCAGCGACCGGCTGGGATAGGGCACCAGGGGAGAATCGGGTATGCGCTTGGCAGGCTGCTTGAGATCAATCACGGTGCGCCGCCTCCTTCTGCTTTTTCTGATTTGCCACGAAATAGATCACGTTGCCGATGGACCAGCGTCCCTTGAGGTCGGCAAACTTGGGCGAGGCGTTGAGGAGCATAATCACAATCAACAGCACCGAGTAGGCCAGCATCCGGTAGTCGCTGACCCAGTCCACGCGCAGCGCCTCGGGCAGGGCGCGGAGGATGATGGTGGCGATGATGGAGCCGCGGATGGAGCCCATGCCGCCCAGCACCACCAGCACCAGGATTTCGATGGACATGTTGTAGTCGAAGCTGGCGGCCTTGTTGTTGGAGAGGCTGTGGCCGTAGATGGTGCCGGCCATGCCGGCGAAGAAGGCGGCCAGGATGAACACCATGAGCTTATAATAGGTGATGTCCACGCCGTTGGATTCGGCGGCGATGCGGTTATCCCGGATGGCCATGATGGCGCGGCCGTGGCGGGAGCTCTTGAGGTTCATCATCACGATGATGACCAGGAACACCAGCACGATGCAGTAGGGCAGGAGGGTCTTGGCGTTGCCGTAGATGGGGGTGGTGTTGAGACCCTTGGCGCCGCCGGTGACATCCAGGTTGGTGATAACGGTCTTGATGATCTCACCGCAGCCCAGCGTGACGATGGCCAGGTAGTCGCCCTTGAGCCGGAGTGCCGGAAGACCGACCACCAGACCCACCACGGCGGCGGCCAGACCGCCCACGATCATGGACACCGGCAGCCGCACCGGCAGGGGCAGCACATCCACCGTGGCCAGGGACACCAGGCAGCCGGTGAAGAGACCCACGGACATGAAGCCCGCATGTCCCAGGGACAACTCGCCCAGGAGGCCGACCACCAGATTGAGGGACACGGCCAGGACGATATAGCAGGAGATGGACACGAGCATGTTGGTCACCTGGCGGCTCATGTTGCCCGAGTAGAGCAGGTAGCACACCACGGCGTAAATGACGACCACCATCAAAAGGGTGACGGCGTTGCTGGAGATGCCCCGCCGCTTCCCCTCCATCAGGGGCGAAGCAGGATTCTTCTTCTTCATCTTCATCACACCTTCTCACTGATCTTTTTGCCCAGCAGACCCGTGGGCTTCACCACCAGCACCAGCACCAGCACGCCGAAGACGATGGCGTCGGACCAGAGGGTGGAGATGTAGGTTTTCGACAGCTGCTCGATGACGCCCATGAGGATGCCGCCCAGCATGGCGCCGGGGATGGAGCCGATGCCGCCGAAGACGGCAGCGGTGAAGGCCTTGATGCCGGGCATGGAGCCGGTGGTGGGGCGGATATAGATGTAGGACATGCCGTAGAACAGCGCCGCCACGGCGGCCAGCGCCGAGCCGATGGCGAAGGTGATGGTGATGGTGTGGTTGACGCTGATGCCCATGAGCTCGGCCGCGCCCTTGTCCTCAGACACGGCGCGCATGGCCTTGCCCATGCGGGTCTTGTTGATGAAGAGCGTAAGCCCCACCATGATGGCCGCCGTCACCACCAGGGTGATGAGGGTGATGCCATCGATATACACGCCGGCAGCCTCGATGGTGGGCAGCTTGATGATGGTGGGAAATGCCTTCTGCTCCGAGCCGAAGATCAAAAGCGCCAGATTTTGCAGGAAATAGCTCACGCCGATGGCGGTGATGAGCACCGACAGGGGCGGCGCCTGCCGCAGGGGGCGGTAGGCCAGGAATTCAATGGTGACGCCCAGCACCACGCACACGAGGATGCTCACGAGGATGCCGACCAGAGGCGGGAAGTTTGCCGTGAGCACGGTGGTGATGACGGCGTAGGCGCCCACCATGATGATATCGCCGTGGGCGAAGTTGAGCATCTTGGCGATGCCGTAGACCATGGTATAGCCCAGGGCGATGAGGGCGTAGATGCTGCCCAGGCTCAAACCGCTGATGAGCGTTTGGATCAGTTTAACCATAGGGCTTCTCCTTCTTTCTCCTTTGATAAGACGGCACAAGAGCGCCGCTAAGTGCCTTGGCGGCGCTGTTCTGCCGTCTTGCGGCATCTGCCAGGCGGCTTTGCGCCGCCTGGCAGATGCAATATGACAATTGGATTACTCGGCGAAGAGCTTGGCCACGCCGTTCTCAAAGACCATGGCCTTGGCGGGCTTGTTGGGCTCGTTGTTCTCGTCCCAGGTCATGGTGCCGGTGAGGCCTTCCACCTGGATCTCGTACATGGCGGCAACCATGGCCTCGTTGAAGTCGGCATCGGCAGGGGTCTTGCCGCACTGCTCCATGGCAGCCTTCACGATGTACACGGCGTCGTAGCCGTCAGCGGCGAACTGATCGGGCTCAGTGCCATGAACGGGGACGTACTTCTCCACGAAGCTCTGGGTGGCAGCGTCCTCAGCGTCAGCGGCGAAGGGGGTGAGCATCATCAGGCCTTCGATGAGGCTGGTGTCGGACACCTTGGTCTGGATGCCGTCCATGCCGTCGCAGCCGAAGAAGGTGATGCCGTCCAGCTTGCCGGCGGCCTGGGTCAGGAAGGTGGCAGCCTCAGCGGCGTAGATGGGCAGGAACACCAGCTCACAGCCGGAGTCGCGGATGGCGTTGATCTGGGTGGAGAAGTCGGTGTTGGAGCCGGCGGTGAAGGTCTGCTCCTCCACGATCTCCAGACCCTTCACGGCAGCCTCGGCGGCAAAGGTCTCATAGAGGCCGGCGGAGTAGTCGATGTCGGACTGATAGAACACAGCGATCTTGGTGCCCAGGTTGTTGTCGGCGATGTAGTCAGCGGAAGCGGTGCCCTGAGCGGCGTCATTGAAGCAGACGCGGAAGGCGTTGGGGTTGCCCTCGATGCAGGCAACGGCGGAGGAGGTGGGGGTGACGATCAGGATGCCGTCTTCCACGGCGGCGGTGATGACGCTCTGGGCTTCACCGGAGAGCACGCAGCCCAGGGACACGTTCATGCCGCTGTCCATCAGCTTGCCATAGGCGGAAACAGCGCTGTCGGGATCGCCCTGGGAGTCCTGGGTGTCCAGCACGAAGGTGTAGCCATTGACGCCGCCGGCCTCGTTGATCTCGTCCACGGCGATCTGAGCGCCGTCACGAGTGGAGGTGCCGTAGTTGGCATTGTCACCGGTCATGGGGCCGATGAGACCCAGGCGAACGGTCTTTTCGCCGTCGGAGGTGGTATCAGTGGTATCGCTGGTATCCGAGGACGTGTCGGTGGTGGTATCGTCCTTGGAGGCGCAGGCAGCCAGGCTGAACAGCATGGCCAGGCACAGCACCAGGCTCAGGAGCTTGGTCAGTTTCTTCATTTTCATTACCTCGTTTTTCTCGAAATTTCTATTTTCAGCCTTTCGGCTCAAAATACGTAGAAAAAACGGCTCTGCCGGGGGCAAAGCCGCTCTCCAATGCGCCGCTGCCGCTGCAGCGAGCCAAGATCACGTCTTTGCCAGAAGCGGCAAAATAATTCGTACCAGAATCAAGCGCAGGAACAAAAAAGACACTGCCAGGGCGGCAGTGTCAAAAAGGCACAGAGCGGTCTGAGGCGCAGAAGCACAAGCCGCTGCGCAGGAAGCATCGGCGGACGAATACTGCTTCACAAAAGAATAGCGGGTCATGGCCAGTGCTCCTCTCAGTCTTTTTTCTACTGCGTTGCTAAAGTGTTTTGGTAGATGGAAATAGTCTACCGTGTTCCGGGGCAAAAGTCAATCAGCAGGATTGTAAAAAAGACGTGGGAGGTGAGGCGGTTTTTGTTGAAAATATACAAATTTGCGGTAAATTCTTCCGAAAACGTCCGCGTACAACATTCTCTTGTCACTGTGCGCTGGATTCGTTACAAAGTCTTGCGCACTTTGACCGTGCGGGGCTTCAGCGCACCATCTGCTTGCGCGCCATGACCACCACCGTGGCCAGCATGGATACCGCCGCGATGGCGCCCAAGGTGATCCACCCGGCCATGGGCATGCGCAGGAGGGCGCTCTGGGTGAGGAGCGCCGCTTGGTCGAAGACGCCCTCGCCGCCGGGCTCAGCGGTGAAGATCTTGGGCACCACGAAGCAGCAGAACATCCACACCAGGTAGACGATCAGCCCCGCCTTCCGGCCAAAGCGGCCGAACATGGCGCCGACGAAGAGCGCCGAGAGGAGCATCCCCGCGATGCCGGCCAGGACGACGCGCCAGTCGGTGAGGAAGCTGAGCTCTGCCTCCAGCGGGTAGTCCGGGAAGGCCGCATGGCCGACGAGAAGCTCCAGCCGGTAGAGCCCCAGCACCAGGAGATAGCCCAGCACCAGGTGGGCGAGGATCTTCAAGCTATAGTCCAGGAGAAACCGCTGCCGGGTGCAGTTCATGGACAGCGCCAGGGAGAAGGCGCCGGTGTAGCCCACGCCGTAGAAGAGCACCGTGGTGACCAAAAGCATAACCAGGGCGATGACCGTACCCATGCAGAACCAAGTGCCGGGGTCGTCTTCTAAAAACATGATGAGAAACAGCAGGATTTCGCCAAAGAGAAAGCCTAGTACGATCAGCAGTAAATTACCAAAAAAGGAGCCGGACAGGCGCCGGGCGCCTGGACAATTGCGAAGCATCATTGCACCTCCTAAATTCTTACCTGCATATGGGTCAGGGTGCGCCCTTCGGGGATCTGCACCAGGCCGTAGCAAATCGCGCCAAAGGCCAGGATGAGCCAGGGCAGCACATCCCCGGAAAACAGCCGATCCACGCCCAGGGTCTCAAGCCCCATGATGGCGCCGAAGCCGCCCAGGCCGCCGGCGAAAATAGCCACTAAAACCGTCAGCAGTGTGCCGAACCTGCCCCATTTGAGATACGCCAGGCCAAGAAGCGTACCCAGCGCTGCGCAGAAGAGCTGGATGCCCAGGCAGAGCACCAGCAGCTGCCACGGCGCTGCCAAAGCATTGCGGCACACCGCCGCCAGCACGGCCACCAGAATGCTGACGCCCACCGCCGGAATGAGCCGCAGAAGGTGAATCCCGCCCCAGCTCTCCCGCCGGGTGAGCCCCAGGGAGATGGCCACTTGGAGCTGCACCCGGTGTGCGGTCATGGCGCAGATCGTCGCCATCAGACCGCCCATCAGCGCAAGGTACAGCGGAAACACCATTTGTATGTCCTCCCAGCTGAGGCTCTGCTGGAGGGTAATCATCAAGGTATAAAAGGCCGCCACAGCTACGGTCAAACCGGTATACTGTAGGCCGTCAAAAATCCAAAGCCTGCGCCTCATCGATGTACCTCCTCCCCGCACAGCGCCACGAAGAGCTTTTGGAGGTTCACCGGCTGCACCGTCACGTCATAGCCGGGATTTATGTCCTCGCCCGCGGGCAAAAGCACCGTCACGGCCTTGCTCCGGCCGATGTTCTCCACATGGTGGCAGGGAAGCCCCGCCGTGGCGCCGTCCACCTGGTCGGCAAGGCCGGTGACGTACCGCGCCCGATCCACCAGCTCCTGGGTGTTCTCCTTGAGGAGGATCTTGCCTCGGTCGAGGATGATGACCTCCTCCATCACGTCGGCGGCCTCCTCTATAATGTGGGTAGAGAGGACGAAGGTGCGCCCCGTCTCGGTGTACTCCTCGAGAAGAAGCTGGTAAAACTGCTCCCGCGCCACCACGTCGAGCCCCGCCACCGGCTCATCCAGGAAGGTGAACTCGGCCTTGCTGGCCATGGCCACCAGGATGGTCACCATGGAGAGCATGCCCTTGCTGAGCTTGCCCAGCTTCTTTTTCTTCTCCAGGCCGAAGAGCTCCAAAAGCCGTGCGGCCATCTCCTTATCCCAGTGGGGGAGGTACGTCTCCGCCGCGCGGAGGTAGGCTTTTAAGGTGTAAGAGGACAGGGCGCTCTCCGCCGAGAGATTGAGCTCCCGGGAAAAGCAGATGCGGCTGAGCGCCTTGGGGTTTTCCCAGATCCGCTGGCCGTCGATGGTGGCGGTGCCATCGGAGATGGGATTCTGGTTGGACATCAGGGAGAGAAGCGTGGTCTTGCCAGCGCCGTTTCTGCCGATGAGGCCGTAGATCTTTCCAGACTCCAGGGTGAGGTTGACATGGTCGAGAACGGTCTTCTTGCCGTATTGCTTCGTCAGGTTTTCGCATACCAGCTTACTCATTTTGCACTTCCTCCTATTTTTTCCAGCAGTTCTTCCCGGGTGATGCCCAGGCTCTTGGCCTCGTCCAGCAGCTCCTGGAGGCGGACGCGGTAAAACTCCTCCTTGCGGCGGGCGCGGATCTTCTCCTTCGCCCCGGCTTCCACAAACATGCCGATCCCTCGCTTTTTATAGAGTATCCCCGCCTCCACCAGGAGGTTGATCCCCTTGGCCGCCGTGGCGGGATTGATGGTGTAGAGCTTGGCCAGCTCATTGGTGCTGGGCACGCGCTCCTCCTCGAGCAAAACGCCCCGGAGGATGTCCGTCTCAATCATCTGGCTGATTTGCAGATAGATGGATTTTTCCTCCGTCAGCCGTTGATTCATGCAATCACTCCCTTGGCTCGTTGGTTCATTACTTGTGTAATTAACCATATAACAAACGAGGCCATTTGTCAAGGGGATTTTGAAAAAAAGATGCGGGCGGCAGGTTGCCGCCCCTACGGGCACGCCTGCGGATATTTCGTAGGGGCGGCCTTTATGGCCGCCCGTGGGGCAGTAGCGATTCCTGCAAGCCTCCCCACATCGCAGCTACAGCTCCCCTCAAGGGGAGCCCGGGCTGCGCAGGCGGCGGCATGAGGGCATGCCGCCCTACGGTGCGGTGCGTTCGGCGGGGTTCTTGCGGAAATTGGAGGTGCCATGCGGGCGGCAGGTTGCCGCCCCTACGGGTGCGGTGGAACATTCGGCAGCACCCTGTAGGGGTCGATGTCCTCATCGACCCGTGCCGCGCGAGCGGCCTGCTGGCAGCAACAAAAAAACGCCGCCTGACGGCAGCGTTTTTTTGCTCGAACCTTATTCCTGCTCCAGCGCCATGACCTTGTCGATGCGCCGCTGATGGCGGCCGCCCTCAAAGGCGGTGTCCAGCCAGGTGTCCACAATCTCCATGGCCAGCATGGGACCCACCACACCGGCGCCCAGGGCCATCATATTGGTGTCGTTGTGCTGGCGGGTGAGCCGGGCGGACATCTTGTCCGAGAGCAGAGCGCAGCGGATGCCCTTGACCTTGTTGGCGGTGATGGATGCGCCGATGCCGGTGGTGCACAGCACGATCCCGCGGTCACATTCCCCGGAGGCCACCGCCTTGGCAGCGGGCGCTACAAAATCCGGGTAGTCGCAGCTGGCTTCCCCGTCGGTGCCAAAGTCCTTGTAGGCGAGTCCCCGTGCTTCCAGATGCTGCTTCACCGCTTCCTTGAGCGCGTAGGCGCCGTGGTCGCTTGCAATGGCAATCATAATTCCTTCCTCCTGTTTCCCGTAAGTGTTTTCTTCATTATACCGAATTTCTCCGATCATGGCAAGAGGCCGCGAAACCGGATGTCCTTGCATGATTCTCCACAGATTTTCCGGTAATTCCCTGGAGATCCTGTTTTTTGTATACAAACATTTTGAATGTTAACAGTTTGTTCATATTTAAAAGCTGGAATCGTGGTAAGGTGAGTATGTTGCGAGCTTGGCGAAGGAGGATCACGCATGGGCGACTTTCTGACCGGGATTTGGGAAAATAGAATGCTCATGGCTGCCATTTCCGGCTGGTTGGTTGCGCAGATCCTCAAGACGCTGCTGGTGCTCCTCCTGGAGAAGGAACTTCGCTGGGAGCGGCTCTTTGGCAGCGGCGGGATGCCAAGCTCTCACTCTGCCACAGTCTGCGCCCTGGCCGCCTCAGCGGCCGTGCTCTACGGAAGCGCCAGCCCCGCCTTCGCCATTTCCGCCATCATCGCATTCATCGTCATGTACGACGCGTGCAACGTCCGGCTGGAGACCGGCAAGCAGGCGGTGGCCATCAAGGAGCTGCAGCGGTTTTTCCAGGACATGGGCAAGCAGCCCCTCTCCGAGGAAAAGCTCAAGGAGCTGGTGGGGCACACCCTGCCCCAGGTGCTGGCCGGTGCGATTTTGGGAATTCTCATCGGCATTGTTGTCGCCGTAGTGTGATATTTAAGAAGGGAAGAACTGAATGGATCAGGAGTTTTTCGACGATATCAAAGACCTTTTGGCTTCGGACGCAGTGCAGCGCCTGAAGCGATATGTGCACCACAAGAGCGGCACCCGCTTTGACCACAGCCTGTATGTGGCCTATCGCAGCTACCGCTTCGCCAAGAAAATGGGCTGGGACAGCCGGGCGGCAGCCCGGGGTGGCCTGCTCCACGACTTATTCTTTTATGACTGGCGGGATGACGACGCCCCAGGCGGCTGGCACGTCACCGAGCACCCCGTCCAGGCGCTCCGGGAGGCCGAGGCTCGGTTCGATTTAAGCGACATGGAGAAGGACATCATTGTCAAGCACATGTGGCCCCTCTCTCCGTGGATGCCCAAGTACCGCGAGAGCTTCACCGTGTCCATGATGGACAAATACTGTGCCATGATGGAGTGCCTCTTCCTGGGACAGCGCAAGATGCGCCGCCTGGGGCTCGCCAAACTGGCCATATAAAGAAAGATAAAACTGACCATTTAAATATGGTCAGTTTTCGTTATAATGGGGGTATCACACCCTAGGAGGCGTAATTTCATGTCTGATCCGCGCATTTTAACCATTCAGGATATCTCCTGTGTGGGTCAGTGCTCCCTCACGGTGGCGCTGCCCATTCTCTCCGCCTGCGGCGTGGAGACCGCCATTTTGCCCTCGGCGGTGCTCTCTACCCACACCGCCGGCTTCACCGGCTACACCTTCCGCGATCTCACCGAGGATATGCCCAAAATCGCCGCCCACTGGCAGAAGGAGGGCATCGCCTTTGACGCCTTCTACACCGGCTATCTGGGCAGCGCCCAGCAGATCCAGTATGTGGAGGACATCTTCCACACCCTGGGACGGGGGCGGGGACTGAAGATCGTCGATCCCGCCATGGCTGACAACGGCAAGCTCTATCCCGGCTTTGACCAGGCCTTTGTGGAGGAAATGAAGAAGCTGTGCTTTGGCGCGGATATCATCCTGCCCAACATCACCGAGGCCTGCCTGGTCACCGACATGCCCTATCAAGAGACCTACGATCCGGCCTATGTCCAGGGGCTGCTGGACGCCCTCACCGCCCGGGGCGCCAAGACCGTGGTGCTCACCGGCGTGAGCTACCAGGAAGGCCGCACCGGCGTGGTGGTCTACGAGAACGGCAAGCAGGCCTACTACGAGCATCGGCGGATTTCCAAGGGCTGCCACGGCACCGGCGACGTCTACGCCGCGGCCTTCACCGGCGCCATGGTGCGCGGGCTCTCCACCTACGACGCAGCCCGGGTGGCCGCGGACTATACAGTCTTGTGCATCGAAAAAACCGTCGGCGATCCCGACCACTGGTATGGCGTCAAGTTTGAAAAGGCCATCCCCGACCTCCTGCGGATGCTGGAGGAAGCAGCGGGATAACGCACCGGCGATACGGTTTGCAGGGGTCGATCTCCGATCGACCCGCGGGCGGCTCGGAGAGCCGCCCCTACAGGTGCGGCGGAATATCGCAGCCTGTAGGGGTCGATCTCCGATCGACCCGTGCCGGGTTGCACGCGGCGGAAGGCTCGCGAGAATCGCGACTGCCATCAGCGGCGGCATGAGGGCATGCCGCCCTACGGTGCAGCGGAAAAATGCGGTTCGTAGGGATCGATCTCCAATCGACCCGCGGGCGGCCATTAAGGCCGCCCCTACAAATGAAGCACAAAAAACAGCAAGCACAAAACGTGCTTGCTGTTTTTTGGAGGTGACGCCCGGATTTGAACCGGGGAGTGAAGGTTTTGCAGACCTTTGCCTTACCACTTGGCCACGTCACCAGCTTTATAAAATTATAGGAGCCGAAGCTCCCAAATGCCATTTTGGAGCGGGTGACGAGGCTCGAACTCGCTACCTCCACCTTGGCAAGGTGGCGCTCTACCGGATGAGCTACACCCGCATATGGTGCCTCCGGTCGGAGTCGAACCAACGACACGCGGATTTTCAGTCCGCTGCTCTACCTGCTGAGCTACAGAGGCATATTGAGGTGAGCCGAAGCTCACCTCTTTTGTTGTTTGGCGACCCGGAACGGACTCGAACCGTCGACCTCCAGCGTGACAGGCTGGCGTGCTAACCGACTGCACCACCGGGCCAAATATTTGGTGGGAACAACAGGGCTCGAACCTGTGACCCCATGCTTGTAAGGCATGTGCTCTCCCAGCTGAGCTATGCTCCCAGGCGTTCTCGCCGGCCGCATATCTCAGCGACGGGTATTATTATACCCATTGACCCACCAAATGTCAAGCACTTTTTTGATTTTTTTGTTTCCGGCGAAAAGATTAGAGATTTCTCAGGATTTCCGCGATTTCCTGGGGTGTGAACGTGTAAATCGTATCGCAGAACTGGCACGAGATGTCGATGGGCTTGCCCTCATCCACGATCTCGCCGAGCTCCTTGCGTCCCAGGCTGATGAGGGTGGACTCCACCCGCTCGCGGCTGCAGTAGCACCGGTAGGCCACCGGCGTGGTCTCGAGGATTTCCAGATCCATGCCCGCCATCACCGTCTCTAAAAGCGCCTGGGCGCCCATGCCCTGATCCAGCAGCGCCGTCACGGCGCCGGCCTTCTGGATGCCGGCCTCCAGGGCGTCGATGACGGCGTCCGGCGCGCCGGGCAGAAGCTGCAGGAGGTAGCCTCCCGCCGCCCGGACGCTCTGATCCGTGTCCACCAGCACTCCCAGGGCGCAGGCGGTGGGCGTCTGCTCGCTCTGGGCGAAGTATTCGGTGATGTCCTCGGCGATCTCGCCGGAGACCAGCGGCACGCTGCCGATATACGGCTCCTTCATCTGCAAGTCCCGGATCACCGTGAGCATGCCGTCCCGTCCCACGGCGGCGCCCACGTCCAGCTTGCCCCGGTACTTCTCCAGAAGGGAGATCTGGGGGTTCTGGACATAGCCCCGGACGTTTCCCAACGCGTCGGACACGGCCAGCACCGTCCCCAGAGGGCCGCCGCCCTTGACCTGGAGGGTCAAAGAGCCATTTTCAATCTTTTGCATATTGCCCATCATGGACGCGGCGGTGAGCAGCCGCCCCAGGGCGGCGGTTGCCGTGGGCAGCATCTTGTGGATCTGCCGCGCCCGCTCCACGATGTCCCGGGACTCCACCGCCACGGCCTTCACAAAGCCGTCGCGGGTCATTGCCCGTACCAATTCACCCATGTTGTTCCTTTCCGCGGCTATTTTGCCGCATAGAAGTAGATTCGCTGTTCCCCTGCCTTTGGCGGCGTGAACTGCCGGTCGCCGTAGCACTCAATCCGGGAGAAGCCCGCCGCCTGCAAAAATTCCTTGAGCTGCGAAACGGTGTAGGCATATTCCCGGTGCTCCTCGAAGCTGCGGCGCCAGAGCTTCCCCTCACGCTGGAAGAGATCCATGCCATAGTAGCAGATGCGCTCGGCCTCGTCAAACTCCGCCCGCCACACGCAGTAGCTCTCGTCGTTTTCGTCCAGAAAGATCTGGCCGTCCAGCCCCCGGAGCTTTTCTTCGCTATTGATGTCGAAGGTCAAAACGCCGCCGTCGGTGAGGCTCTCATAAATGCGCCCCAGGGCTTTGGCGGCGTCCCTGGGGTCGGTGAGATAGTTGAGACTGTCCAGGCAGCAGACCACCCAGTCCACCGGCTGGGGCAGCGTGAGGGCTTCCATGCGCTGGCAGATGAAAAAGGGCGGATGGGGAAGGTCGCTTGCCTTGTCGTAGGCCATGGCGAGCATCTCCTCCGAGGCGTCGGCCGCCAGGGTGCGGTACCCCGCCTTGGCCAAAAGGAGCGCCAGGGAGCCCGTGCCGCAGGCGAGATCCAGCACCGACTTCGGGCTTGCGCCGTGGCGCTTTAGAAGCGCCTGGAGATAGGCGAGGATCTCTTCGTAGGGCACGTCCCAGGTGAGGCCGTCGTAGGAGGCTGCCAGGGCGTCGTAGGCGCTCACGGCTTGCCTTCCGCCGCCTCGTCCTCGGCCTGGAGCCGGGCGAAGAGCGTGCGGTAAGAGTCGGTGCCATAGTTGAGGCTGCGGTTGACGCGGCTGATGGTGGCGCTGCTGGCGCCGGTTTTATCCAGGATGTCGTTATAGATCATCCCTTGGTTGAGGAGCTTCGCCACCTCGTAGCGCTGCTCCATGGCTTTCATCTCCGAGACGGTGCAAAGATCGACAAAAAAGTTGTAGCATTCTTCCACGCTTTCCAGCTTCAGAATGGCTCGATAGAGCTCATGTTCCGGGTTGGAGCGCTTGTTCCGGTTGTTCACTGCACGTCCTCCTTCGTCTATAGTGCATATTCTTCCTGTATTTTACCAGGTTAAACTGTAAAAGTAAAGCATTTTGTTCATTTTTAGAAAAATTGCCGATTTCCGGCCCGTGCCGGGGAAAACTCGCCCGCCGCTCTTGTTTCTCCCGACAAGATAGAGTATAATAGCCAAAGAAATGATATTGCTACGAAGCAAGGAGGCCAACTATGGTTAAGGCAATCATCGGCGCCAACTGGGGCGACGAGGGCAAGGGTAAAATCACCGACATGATGGCGGAGCACTCCGACATTGTCGTCCGCTTCCAGGGCGGCGCCAACGCGGGGCACACCATCATCAACGACTACGGGCGCTTTGCGCTGCATCTGCTCCCCTCGGGCGTCTGCTACCCCCATGTTACCAACATCATCGGCAACGGCGTGGCATTCCACATTCCCTCCTTCCTCAAGGAGCTCAAGTCCTTGGAGGAAGGCGGCGTTCCCACGCCCAAGATCTTAGTGTCCGACCGGGTGCAGCTGCTGATGCCCTACCATGTGCTCCAGGATACCTACGAGGAGGAGCGCCTGGCAGGCCGTGCCTTCGGCTCCACCCGTTCCGGCATCGCCCCCTTCTACTCGGATAAATATGCCAAGATCGGCATTCAGCTCAACGAGCTCTTCGACGAGGCCGTCCTCAAAGAGCGGCTGGAGAAGATCTGCACCCTCAAGAATGTGCTCTTCACCCACCTCTACCACAAGCCCGAGCTGAAGGTGGACGAGCTCTTCGACCAGCTCATGGAGTGGCGCGAGGTCATCAAGCCCTACATGGCCGACACCCAGCGCTTCGTGACCGAAGCCCTGGCCGAGGGCAAGACCATCCTCCTGGAGGGTCAGCTGGGCTCCATGCGCGATCCCGACTTCGGCATCTACCCCTACACCACCTCCTCCCACACCCTGGCGGGCTTCGGCTGCGTGGGCGTGGGCGTGCCGCCCACGGCTGTGAAGCAGATCACCGCCGTAACCAAGGCATACTCCTCCGCTGTGGGCGCCGGCGCCTTCGTGGTGCGCCTTTCCGGCGATGAGGCTGACGAACTCCGCCGCCGCGGCGGCGACAAGGGCGAGTTCGGCGCCACCACCGGCCGTCCGAGAGATGTGGGCTGGTTCGACGCCGTGGCCACCCGCTATGGCTGCCGCGTCCAGGGTGCCACCGACGTGGCGCTCACCTGCCTGGACGTGCTGGGCTATCTGGATGAGATCAAGGTCTGCACCGGCTACGAGATCGACGGCCAGGTGACGAAGGACTTCCCCGTGACGCCCCTCTTGAACCACGCCAAGCCCGTCTATACCACCCTTCCCGGCTGGAAGTGCGATGTCCGCGGCGTCACCGAGTGGGACAAGCTCCCCAAGGAAGCCCAGGACTACGTCCTCTTCCTGGAGCGGGAGATCGGCGTACCCATCCGCACCGTCTCCACCGGCCCCAGCCGCCACGAGAACATCTTCCGTTAAACCCAAAGCCACGGCAAAAGAGCATTGTAATCAGGAAGCACCTTGTAGGGGCGCATAGTATGCGCCCGCGGGCGGCTGATAGCCGCCCCTACAGGGTATTCTTACAACAACGCTCTCAGGAGCCGTGGCTTTTTTAAAGGAGAAACCGCTGTGAATACGCAGAAATTTTTCATCGAACACGCCTTATACCCGGCCATGGAGCATCTCAAGGGCAACCACATCCGCTCCTATTTCCGGGAGCTTTGCGAAAGCGCCCGGCTTACGCCCCAGGGGCTCAGGGACTTGCAGCGTGAGCGGCTTGGTAAGCTGCTCACCGCCTGCGTCGCCTCAGTGCCGGCCTATCAGGAGCTCGGGATCACCCAGGAAGCCATTGAACGGGACCCCTTCGCCGTCCTGGCGGGGATTCCGCTGCTCTCTAAGCGCGAATTTCAAAAGGATCCCGAGCGGTATGTAAATCAGGACTTCGACCCCGCCCTTCGCATTGTCAACCGCACCGGCGGCTCCACCGGCGAGCCTCTCAAGTTCTACATGGATCGCTTCGACGTGGAGCACTACGAGGCCGCCCGCTGGCGGGGACTCTCCTGGTGGGGCATCACCTTTGGAAGCCGCAGCGTGATGATCTGGGGCAACCCCATTGAGCTCAGCCAAAAGGATCAGCGCCAGGCGAAGTTTAAGGATCAGGTGCTGAAAAACCGCACCATTCTCTCGGCCTACGACCTCACCAGCGAGAAAATGGACGAATATATCGCCTTTCTCAACCGCTATCAGCCGGAATACCTCTATGGCTACGCCACGGCGCTCTACACCTTCGCCTCCCTGGTGCTGCCCCGGCGGGAGCAGCTGCACCTCAAGCATCTCAAGGCCGTGGTGTCCACCTCCGAGACGCTCCACGACTACCAGCGCAAGGCCATAGAGGAAGCCTTCTCTTGCCCGGTGGTCAACGAATACGGCGCCCGGGACGCCGGGATCCTGGCCTACCAGTGCCCCTGCGGGCAGATGCACATCACGGCGGAAAATGTGATTTTGGAGGTGCTCAACCCCGAAACCCTGGAGCCTGCCAAACCCGGGGAGAGCGGGCTGGTGGTGACCACCGACCTCAACAATTTCGCCATGCCCCGGCTTCGCTATCTTCTTGGTGATACCGCCACCCTGGGCGAGACCCGCACGTGCCCCCAGGGTATCTCCCTGCCGGTGATTGCCCATCTGGATGGCCGGGAGGACGCCATCTTCAAGCTGCCCGACGGCAAGCTGGTGCACGGCAACTTCATCAACCAGCTCTCGCGGAAGTACCAGACCCTGGCGCAGTTCCAGCTGGTGCAGCACGATCCCACCCACGCAGACCTAAAGGTTGTGCTGAAGGAGGGAGCCGGGCATCAGGAGCTCGAGCCGTTTACCAAGGACGTGGCCAGCTTCCTCCCGGGCGTGACCGTAGCGCCAACGGTGGTGGATGCAATCCCCGTGAGCGCCTCGGGCAAGTTCCGCTATTCCATCCGGGAATTCCCGCTGTAATCCGTAGGGCAGCGTGTCGAAAAAGTCTTTTCGCCACGCTGTGCGGATTTTGAAACTTTCAAAAAAGTTTCAAAATCCTGTTTGATTGAACGCGCGGTGGGCTTTTTGCCCCCCGCACACACCCCCCGCTGCTCTGTCGCATCAGTATTCTGCGGGGTTTTTCAACAGCCTGCGGGTCGATCTCTGACTCTGATCGACCCGCGGGCGGCGCTGGTAGCCGCCCCTGCAGAAATCCCCGCTGCCACAATGCTGGCAGCGGGGATTTTGTGCTTACATGCCGGCCATGAGCACGGCCATGACGGCCTTGATGGTGTGCATGCGGTTTTCCGCCTCGTCGAAGACGATGGAGGCCTCGCTCTCGAAGACCTCGTCGCTCACTTCCATGGCGTCGCGGCCGAACTTCTCGCCCATCTCTTTTCCGATGGTGGTCTTGAGATCGTGGAAGGCCGGGAGACAGTGCATGAACTTGCACTGCTTGCCCGCCTTGGCCATGACGGCGGCGTTCACCTGGTAGGGCGCCAGATCGCCAATGCGCTCTGCCCAGACCTCCATGGGCTCGCCCATGGACACCCACACGTCGGTGTAGATCACCTGGGCGCCCACCACGGCCTCCATGGGATCCTCCAAGAAGGAGAGGGTGGCGCCGGTTTCGGCGGCGATTTTCTGGCAGGTTTCAATGAGTGCCGGGTCGGGGAAGTACTTCTTGGGCGCGCAGGCCACAAAGTCCATGCCCATCTTGGCGCAGCCCACCATGAGAGAGTTGCCCATGTTATAGCGGGCGTCGCCCATATAGACCAGCTTCACGCCTTTTAAGCCGCCGAAGTGCTCCTGGATGGTGAGGAAGTCGGCCAGGATCTGGGTGGGATGGAACTCGTTGGTGAGGCCGTTGAACACCGGCACCCCGGCGTACTTGGCAAGCTCCTCCACGATTTCCTGGCCGAAGCCGCGGTACTCAATGCCGTCGAACATCCGCCCCAACACCCGGGCGGTGTCGGCGATGGACTCCTTCTTGCCGATCTGGGAGCCGGAGGGATCCAGGTAGGTGACGCCCATGCCGAGATCATGCCCGGCCACCTCGAAGGCGCAGCGGGTACGGGTGGAGGTCTTCTCAAAAATCAGGGCGATATTCTTGCCCTTTAGGACTTCGTGGGGAATGCCGGCCTTTTTCTCGGCCTTGAGCTTGGCGGCTACATCCAGGAAGTGGGTAATTTCCGCAGGGGTGAAGTCCAGCAGTTTCAGAAAATGCTTTTGCATTTCAAACGCCCTCTCTTTCTTTCAAAAAGGTGTTTATAAGCTCCAGCTGCTTGGTGGTGCCGGCCACGCTGGGGCCGCCGTAGCTGTTGCGCTGGCTGACGCAGGTATGAAGGTCGATGGCCTCGTAGACGTCGGCCTCGAACAGGGGGTGCGCCGCCTGCAATTCCGCAAGCGTCAGCTCCTCCAGAGTCTTCCCGGCGGCGGTGCAGGCATAGACCAGCTGCCCCACGGCCTTGTAGGCGTCCCGGAAGGGCACGCCCTTCTTGGTGAGGTAGTCGGCGCAGTCGGTGGCGTTGATAAAGCCCTTCTTGGCAGCCGCCAGCATGTTGTCCGGGAGCACCCGCATGGTCTCGAGCATGGCGGTGAACACCGGCAGGCACTGCTTCACCGTGTCCACCGCGTCGAACACCGGCTCCTTATCCTCCTGCATGTCCTTGTTGTAGGCCAGGGGCAGGGACTTCATGGTGGTCAGCAGGCTCACCAGGCTTCCATAGACCCGGCCGGTCTTGCCCCGCACCAGCTCGGCCACGTCGGGGTTCTTCTTCTGGGGCATGATGGACGAGCCGGTGGAATAGGCGTCGTCCAGCTCGATGAACTTGAATTCCCAGCTGCACCAGAGGATGATCTCCTCGGAGAAGCGGGAGAGGTGCATCATCACCATGGAGAGCGCCGAGAGAAGCTCGATGACATAGTCCCGGTCGCTGACGCCGTCTAAGCTGTTGGCCATGGGGCCGTCGAAGCCCAGGAGCGAGGCGGTCTCGAACCGGTCGATGGGGTACGTCGTCCCGGCCAAGGCGCCGGAGCCCAGGGGGCAGAGGTTCATGCGCTTCTTACAGTCCTCCAGCCGGGTCACGTCCCGGGAGAACATGGACGCGTAGGCCAGAAGATGCTGGGCAAAGGTGATGGGCTGCGCCCGCTGGAGGTGGGTATAGCCGGGCATCACCGTTTTCTGGTGCTGGGCAGCCAGGTGGGAGAGCACCTTCAGGAGATCGAGGAGCATGCCCCGGATCTCGTCCACCTCCCGGCGCAGGTAGAGCCGCAAATCCACGGCCACCTGGTCGTTGCGGCTGCGGGCGGTGTGGAGGCGCTTGCCGGCGTCGCCGATGCGCTGGGTGAGCAGCGCCTCGATGTTCATGTGAATATCCTCGTTGTCGGCGGTGAAGGTGATCTTCCCCGCCTCCACGTCGGCCAGGATGGACTTTAAGCCCTCGGCGATGGCGGCGGCGTCGGCCTTTTCGATGACGCCGGTGTCCCCCAGCATCTTGGCGTGCGCCAGGGAGCCCTGGATGTCCTCGTGGTACATTCGCTGGTCGAAGGAGATGGAGGAGTTAAAGTCGTTGACAAGGGCGTCGGTTTCCTTCTGAAACCGCCCGGACCAGAGTTTCATCAAATCACCTCGTGGTAGAATGGAAGTCATAGAATATGCGCCGCCGGTTTCGCTGACCGCACCGGACGTAGGGGCGCGCATTGCGCGTCCGTGACCAGGTGCGATTTTCGCCGGACTGGCGGTCAACGCACCCAGTCGCGGCGGCATGTGGGCATGCCGCCCTACGCTCACAGCGGTCGGTGGACTGCCATGCACACGGGGCAGGCGGACGCGCCATGCGCGCCCCTACAGGCTCTGCCGCATCGATGCACGAAAAATGCCAAAACCCGGCAGGGAGGGTGGCTCCCTGCCGGATGGGATGTTTCTTACAGCAGACCCTGTTCGGCCATGGCCTGAACCTGGGTGGGCAGGCCGAAGAGGTTGATGAAGCCGGTGGCGTCGGCCTGGTTGTAGTCGCTCTCGCCGAAGGTGCAGATCTTTTCGGAGTAGAGGGTGTTGGGGCTCCAGGCGCCGGCCTTGATGATGTTGCCCTTGTAGAGCTTGAGCTTCACCTTGCCGGTGACCTTCTCCTGGGTGGAGTCCACGAAGGCGCTGAGGGCTTTCCTGAGGGGGCTGAACCAGAGGCCGTTGTAGACCAGCTCAGCGAAGGTGATGGCCAGCTTTTCCTTCTCATGGGCGGTCATCTTGTCCAGGGTCAGGGTCTCCAGGTACTGGTGCGCCTTGTAGAGGATGGTGCCGCCGGGCGTCTCATAGACGCCTCTGCACTTCATGCCGACCAAGCGGTTCTCCACGATGTCCAGAAGGCCGATGCCGTTCTCGCCGCCCAGCTTGTTGAGCGCCAGGATGATGTCCTTGGCGGACATCTTCTCATCGTTGAGGGCAACGGGAATGCCCTTTTCAAACTCCAGGGTGATGTAGGTGGGCTGATCGGGCGCCTGGAGGGGGCTGACGCTCATCTCCAGGAAGCCGGGCTTCTCATACTGGGGCTCGTTGCCGGTGTCCTCCAGGTCGAGACCCTCGTGGCTCAGGTGCCACATGTTCTTATCCTTGGAGTAGTTGGTCTCCCGGCTGATCTTCAGGGGCACATGGTGCGCCTCGGCGTAGTCGATCTCCTCTTCTCTGGACTTGATGGTCCACTCTCTCCAGGGGGCGATGATCTTCATGGTGGGTGCCAGCGCCTTCACGGCCAGCTCAAAACGCACCTGGTCGTTGCCCTTGCCGGTGCAGCCGTGGCAGATGGCGTCGGCGCCTTCCTCCAGGGCAATCTCCACCAGCTTCTTGGCGATGCAGGGACGGGCGTGGGAGGTGCCCAGCAGGTACTCTTCATACACCGCGCCGGCCTTCATGCAGGGGATAATGAAGTCGTTGACATACTCCTCGGTGAGATCGGCGATGATGCACTTGCTTGCGCCGGTCTTGATGGCCTTCTCCTCCAGACCCTCCAGCTCGTCTGCCTGGCCGACGTTGCCGGACACGGCGATGATCTCGGGGTTATTGTAGTTTTCCTTGAGCCAAGGGATGATGATGGACGTATCCAAGCCGCCGGAGTAGGCCAGTACGATTTTCTTGATATCCTTCTTTTCCATGATAAAACCTCCAGTGACGCGGTGGTGTGTTCTTTGTTTGTGAATATATATTACCTCACAATGCAAAAATATGCAAGCCCAATCTTGCACAAACATGGCGGCCTTTTTGGGCTTCGTTGTATATACATTCACAAAAATCCCGGTTATATACATCTATATGCATTTTATATCCCGGTGATATCCACTGCTCTGCCACGTTCGGGGCGCTGCCCCTTGCAATTTTGCCCCGGGTTCGGTATACTGATAGAAACGAGAAAGGAGGTGCAGCCGTGGCATCCTTCACCCAGCAGGCGCTCCGGCATTCGCTGCTTGTCCTTTTGGAGCGGCAGCCCCTGGACAAGATTACGGTGAAAATGCTGGTGGACGCCTGCGGCGTCAGCCGAAACACCTTCTATTATCACTATGACGACATCCCCGCCCTGCTGGCCGACACCCTGGAGGCGGAATTCGCCAAAACGGCGGATGGAGGCCAGGGCGATCCCCTCCATCGCCTGCTCACCATGGTGGCGGGGCACCGGCAGGTCTTCGCCCACATCGACCACTCCCAGAGCCGGGAAATTCTGCGCAGGCGGCTCTACCAGGCCATGGAGACCAACGTGCGCCACTCCCTGGAGGAAAGCGGCGGCAGCGCCCTCTCCCAGGCGCAGCGGGACACCCTGGCGGTATTTTTTGCCGGAGGGATCTGGAGCCTCTTCCGGTCGTGGCTGGAAGACGGCGCCCAGGAGACGCCCGAGGCATTCCTCAGCCGGATCTCAGCGGTGCAGCAGCTGATGCAGCATGCCGTCTCCCTGCCCCATTTGGACACTTGATCCAAAATGCCCAAAAACCATACAGATGTTCCGGCCTGCCCAGTTCTTGGGCAGGCCGGTTTCTTTGACCATGGTATTTTCCCCCGTCCTGGCGTAAGATGAAGGCAGAAACAACAAGGAGGCTTTTCCCATGAAATCTCCCATCCAAAACCTGCGCAGCGTCAAGCGCACGTATCTGCTCTTCTCCTGCCTGTGGATCCTGCTGGGGCTGGCGCTGCTGCTCTTCCCCGGCCTCTCGTCCCGGATCATCTGCTACGCCCTGGGCGGTCTGTGCCTGGTATGGTCGGTGGTGAAGCTCATCGGCTACTTTTCCCGGGATCCCTACCGCCTGGCCTTCCAATTTGACCTGGCGCTGGCGGTGCTCTGCCTGATTCTCGGGCTGGTGCTGATTTTCTTCTCCCGGGCGGTCATCTCCATGCTGCCGGTAATCGTGGGCATCTTTACGGTGGTCAGCGGTGTCTTCAAGCTACAGACGGCCTTTGAGGCGCGGCGATTTGGCATCGCGTCCTGGCCGTGGCTCCTGGTGCTGTCCGTTGCCGCCATCGTCATCGGGGCGCTGGTGCTCATTCTCCCCTATCAGACGGCACTGCTCGGCATCCGTCTCATGGGACTGGCCATCATCGTGGGCGGCATTGAGGATCTCACCGCCACGGCCTGCACCGTGAACACCAAGAAAAACGGCACCGTCATCGACGTGGACGACTTTTGGGAGGTTTGAGCATGGACACCCTATATCATTGGCTGTGGATCTTTTTCCTCTATGCCTTCCTGGGCTGGTGCAGCGAGGTGGTCTTCGCGGCGGTGAAGACCGGAACGTTTGTAAACCGCGGCTTTCTCTTGGGTCCCGTCTGCCCCATCTACGGCATGGGCGTGATGCTGGTGCTGTGGATTCTCAGCCCGCTGGAGGGCAATCTGCTGATACTCTACTTTGGCTCAGTGGTCATCACCTCGGCGCTGGAGTTCCTCTTAGGCTGGGTGTCGGAAAAGCTCCTCCACCAGCGGCTGTGGGACTACTCCAACATGCCCTTTAACATCTGCGGTCATATCTGCCTGGCCTTCTCCCTGGTGTGGGGCTTTGCCTGCCTTCTGGTGGTGCGGGTGTTCCACCCGGTGCTCATGGGGCTGGTTTCGCTGATCCCCCACACCGTGGGCTGGATTTTGCTGGGGGTTTTCTCCGCGCTGTTCCTCACGGATCTGGTGCTCACCATGATTGCCGCCCTGAAGCTCCCCCGGCAGGTCAAGGCCGTGGAGGACATGGAAAAGCTTCTCAAGGGCATCTCCGATAACATTGGCGAGAGCCTCTACTCCGGCGTCACCAAGCTGGATCTCGAGGAAAAGAAGGAGGGATTCCTTGCCCGGAGGGAAGAGCGCACCGCCAAAACCGAGGCCATGCGCCGGGAGCTGGAGGAAAAAATCGCGGCCTATCGCCGGATGGTTGGCAAAAACCGCACCTATCGCCGCTGGGTCAAGGCCTTCCCCCATCTCCAGCAGGAGCGGCACCACCGCCGCCTGGAGGCGCTCAAAGCCTATGCTGCCCGGCATAGCCTGACCAAAGAGGAGGAAACCAAATGAGCAAGCGAAGAAAGCGGCTGGAGGAATTCGCCGCCCACCGCTCCAAACCGGTGCTGATCCTGTATTTTGCCCTGCGGCTCATTGTGGGCGCCCTGCTGGTATACCACATCATCCGGGGCAACTACGAAAGCGCCTTCACCTGCCTGCTGGCGCTGGTGCTCTTCGTGCTGCCGTCCCTCATCGAGCGCAGGCTCCACATTGACCTCCCCAACACCTTGGAAATCATCATCCTGCTCTTTATCTTCGCCGCGGAAATTCTCGGGGAGCTCCAGAGCTACTATCTCACCTACCCCTATTGGGACACCATGCTCCACACCACCTGCGGCTTTTTGACGGCAGCCATCGGCTTTTCCATGATTGACATTCTCAACCGCGACAGCCGCATCAAGTTTAACCTCTCCCCTGTCTACTGTGCCGTTGCGGCCTTTTGCTTCTCCATGACCGTGGGCGTGCTGTGGGAGTTCTGGGAGTTTGCCATGGATCGGCTGCTCCATATGGACATGCAGAAGGACACGGTCATCACAGCCTTCTATTCCACCGCCCTGGATCCCGCCATGCAGAACATCGCCGTGCCGGTGCAGGGCATCACTGATGTGATCGTCAATGGCAAGTCCCTGGGACTGGGCGGCTATCTGGACATCGGCCTCTATGACACCATGGAGGATCTGTTCGTGAACTTCATCGGCGCGGTGGTATTCTCGGTGATTGGATACTTTTACGTCAAGCGCCGCGGCAAGGGAAAGGTTGCCCGGCAGTTTATCCCCACCCTCACGGAGGATCCGCCAAAAGAAACTTAGACGCGAAAAACCCCGGCAGCTAAGGCTGTCGGGGTTTCTTGATGGTGTCGTTCTCGGATCGACCCACGGGCGGCTAATAGCCGCCCCTACGAATGAATCCGAAACACCGCGCGACATCGCGGCGGCATGAGGGCATGCCGCCCTACGGGTGCGGCGGATCATGGCGGCGCACCCTGTAGGGGCGCGCATGGCGCGTCCGTCCGCGTAGCGGCCAAAGGCCGCCGGGCGGCAGATTGTCACCCTACGATGCGGTGCACCATCGATTTTGCGTGTAGGGGCGCATTGTATATGCGCCCGTGCCGTGTTGCGTTTTGCAGGAGGCTCGCGGAAAACGCGGGAGCCCTCGGGCGGATATATAATCCGCCCCTACAGGTGCAGTGCAATTTTCCACCCCATTCGTAGGGGTCGATGTCCCCATCGACCCGTGCCGCGTAAGCGGCCTTGCGGCCGCCCCTACGGGGCAGAGTAGAGGTAGACAAAGTAGTAGCTCTTGCCCTCCTCATAAAGCTTGGCCTGCTTCATGGCCTCGATGCTGTCCTCATCCAGGGGCTTCACCGAGAGCTCCACCGAGTAGCCCTCCCCGGCGGGCGAGGCGTCCACGGCGGCGTAATACGCGGAGAGCTCCTCCTCGGTGAGGCTGCTCTCCAAAAGCAGCGCCGCCGTCCAGCCGCCGGCGTCGTCCTTGGCCGCGTCCTGCTGCACCAGGGCGGTATCTTCCGGCAGAGCATAGGAAAAGAGCGGCTCGCCAAAGGCGTCCAGCGCCTTGTTCTCCAGGTACTTGGGCAGGAGGAATGCCGCCACCAGCACCAGCAAGATCACCAGCGGCGCAATGACTCTGAGTTTATCCTTCATGGGTTCAGTCCTTGTCCTTTTTCTTCACAATCAAAATGGTGCAGGCGGCCATGACCACGCTGAGAATCAGCGTGGCAAAGCCCACGGCTCTGACGGCAAAGTCATCGGCATAGAAGGGGAAGAAGTCGAACATGGCGCCGATGTACCAGCCCACGATCACAAAAACGATGACACAGGCGAGAAATCTCCAAGGCTGCTTCATAAATCCTCCCAGAAAGCACAAGGATCGCTGCGCACCGCAGCGATCCTCAGCGTGTCGAAAAAGTCTTTTCGCCACGCTGTGCGGATTTTGAAACTTTCAAAAAAGTTTCAAAATCCTGTTTGATTGAACGCGCGGTGGGCTTTTTGCCCCCCGCACACACCCCCCGCTGCTCTGTCGCACAAGTTTTCAACGAGGTTTTTTGACAGTCTGAGGATCGCTGCGCACCGCAGCGATCCTCTGCTTCTTATTCTTACACCAATTCGATGACGGCCATTTCCGCGGCGTCGCCCTTGCGGGGCCCGAGACGGGTCACGCGGGTGTAGCCACCGTTGCGGTCGGCGTACTTGGGTGCAATCTCACTGAAAACCTTCTTGGCCACATCTTCCTTGGTGATGTAGCCCAGCGCCTTGCGGTAAGAGGCCAGGGTGTTCTTCTTGCCGAGGGTAATCATCTTCTCGGCAATGGGCTGCACTTCCTTGGCGCGGTAGAAGGTGGTCTCGATCTTGCCATTCTCCAGCAGGTAGGTGGTCATGGCTCTGAGCATGGCCTTGCGCTGGTCGCTGGTTCTGCCCAGCTTACGAGTGCCAAACATTGGTATTCCCTCCTTTTTTAAAAAGGTATCGCTTAATTATTGTTGCCGGCAGATTCATCGCTGGCCAGGCTGAGTCCCAGCGCCGCCAGCTTATTCTGCACTTCTTCAAGAGACTTTCTGCCCATGTTGCGCACCTTCATCATGTCCTCGCCGGTTCTGGAGATCAGATCCTCGACGTTGTTGATGTTGGCTCGCTTGAGGCAGTTGAAACTTCTCACCGACAGATCCAGCTCTTCGATGGTCAGCTCCAGCACCTTCGCCCTGGGGGATTCGGCCTTCTCCACCACCGTGGACTTGTTGGCCACGGCCTCGGAGAGATCGGTAAACAGGGAGAGGTGGTCGGAGAGGATCTTGGCGCCCAGGCTCACGGCGTCCCGCGCCGTGATGGTGGAGTCCGTCCAGACCTCGAGGGTGAGCTTATCATAGTCGGTCATGTTGCCCACACGGGTGTTCTCCACCGTGTAGTTCGCCTTATAGACGGGCGAATAGATGGAGTCGATGGCAATCACGCCAATGGGCATCTGGGGGGTCTTGTTCCGGTCGGCCGGAACATAACCGCGTCCATGGCTCAGGGTGATTTCCATATTGAACGTCGCATCGGGTCCCAGGGTGCAGATGTGCAGGTCGGGGTTGAGAATCTCAACCTCGCCGTCGGCCTTGATGTCGCCGGCCGTGACCTCGCACTCTCCCGCTGCGTCGATATACACCGTTTTCACGCCCTGGCAGTGAAGTCTTGCAATGATCTTCTTCACGTTGAGCACAATCTCGGTCACATCTTCCTTGACGCCGGGGATCGTGCTGAACTCATGCTGGACACCGGCGATCTTAATGGAGGTCGCGGCGGTGCCGGGCAGAGAAGACAACAGAATCCGTCTGAGAGAGTTGCCCAGGGTGGTGCCGTAGCCCCGCTCGAGGGGTTCTACGACATACTTCCCGTAGGAGCTGTCCTCAGGGGAGTCGATGCATTCAATGCGAGGCTTTTCAATTTCTACCATGAATAAATACCCTCCTTGCAACTGCGAAGCATATCTGCTCCGCTGCCGATTTCAGCTTACCATTAACGAGGGCGGAGCATTACTTGGAGTACAACTCGACGATCAGGTTCTCTGCAATCTCGAAGTCGATATCGTCTCTTGCGGGCAGGGCGATGACCTTACCCTGGAGATTGTTCTTGTCGCGCTCCAGCCACTTGGGGGCGGCCACGAAAGCGTCGTCCTCCTTGAGCTTCTTGAAGCGGTTGTTGGAGACGCTCTTCTCGCAGACGGCGATGACATCGCCGGTGCTCACCAAGTAAGAGGGAATGTTGACGCGCTTGCCGTTGACGGTGTAGTGGCCATGGTTGACCAGCTGACGCGCCTCGCGGCGGGTGGAGGCAAAGCCCAGACGGTAGACCACATTGTCCAGGCGGCGCTCGATGAGGCTCAGGAGATTCTCTCCGGTGTTGCCGCCCATGCGCTCGGCCTTCTCATAGTACATGTGGAACTGCTTCTCCAGGATGCCGTAGACGAACTTGACCTTCTGCTTCTCAGTCAGCTGCAGAGCATACTCGGACTTCTTGGCGCGGCGCTGACCGCCGGGGTTCTTGTTGGAAGTCTTGGAGTAGCCCATGGCCGCAGGGGAGACACCCAGCGTTCTGCAGCGCTTGAGAACAGGCTGTGTATTTTTTGCCATTGGTGAATTTCCTCCTTCTGCGAATTAAACGCGGCGTCTTTTGGGAGGACGGCAGCCATTGTGAGGAATGGGAGTCACGTCCTTGATCATGGTCACTTCCAGGCCGGCGGACTGCAGCGCACGGATGGCTGCTTCACGACCCTGGCCGGGACCCTTGACGAACACTTCCACGGTCTTGAGGCCACAGTTCTCGATGGCCGCCTTGGCAGCGGTCTCGGCCGCCATCTGGGCGGCGTAGGGCGTGGACTTTCTGGAGCCGCGGAAGCCCAGACCACCGGAGGAAGCCCAGGAAAGGGCGTTGCCGTTGGTGTCGGTGATGGTCACCATGGTGTTGTTGAACGAAGAGCGGATATGCGCAGCGCCCTTCTCGATGTTCTTGCGCTCTCTGCGGCGCTTGACGACTTTCTTTGCATTTGCCTTGGCCATTGCGATATCCCTCCTTTACTTCTTCTTGTTGGCGATGGTCTTCTTCGGACCCTTGCGGGTACGGGCATTGGTCTTGGTTCTCTGACCGCGGACGGGCAGGCCTCTTCTGTGGCGCAGGCCACGGTAGCAGCCAATCTCGGTGAGGCGCTTGATGTTCAGCGCCACCTCACGGCGCAGGTCGCCTTCGATGGTGTAGTGATGGTCGATCACTTCACGCAGGGCAGCTTCCTGATCGTCGGTGAGATCCTTCACACGGGTGTCGGGGTCGATGTTCGCCTTGGCCAGAATGTCCTTGGCGCTCTTGCGGCCGATGCCGAAGATATAAGTCAAACCGATTTCGATTCTTTTGTCGCGGGGCAGGTCAATACCAGCAATACGTGCCATATTAAATAGCGCACCTCCTATCAGCCTTGTCTCTGCTTGTGCTTGGGATTTTCACAAATTACCATGACTCTTCCCTTGCGCTTAATGATCTTGCACTTCTCGCACATGGGCTTCACGGACGGTCTTACCTTCATACTGTTTACCTCCATACGAGACGAATGTCTCTCATTTACTTCTCCATGTGATCCGGCCGCGGGTCAGGTCATACGGGGACATCTGTACCGTGACCTTGTCGCCGGGCAGGATCTTGATAAAGTTCATCCGGAGCTTGCCGGAAATATGCGCCAGAATGGTGTGTCCGTTGCCAATGTCAACGGAGAACATGGCATTCGGCAGTGCATCCACTACGATGCCCTCAAGCTCGATTACGTCGTCTTTTGCCAAGATTTATTAACCCCCTTGGTTTTGACTCATGAATTGTTGACCGAACGCGGCCAAATCCCTTCGTAATTCGCTGTTGAGTACCTTATCGCCGCGCAAAATCTTGTCGGCGACTCTCGATTCAGTCCGAGAGACTCTGCGGACATGTTTCAGCTTCTTTCGTTTGGGATTTTCCAGCTTCCTTCCCCTGCCGTCGGCCAGGAGGACATAGCCCTCTTCCACGCCTACGACGTAGAAGAACTTGCCCTTGTCCCGGCCTGCCAGGGAAATGATAATGTCCGATTTGGAAATTTCCATATCAAAGACCCTCGGCGACGGTGAGTATTTCCGGTTCGCCATCGGTGATGAGCACAGTATTTTCATAGTGAGCCGCGAGGGAGCCGTCCACCGTGACGGTGGTCCAGCGATCCTTCAGGACACGAACTTCCCAGCCGCCCACGTTTACCATGGGCTCAATGGCCAGGGTCATGCCCTTGACTAAGCGCGGCCCTCTACCGGGAGAGCCGAAATTCGGCACCTCCGGCTCCTCGTGGAGATTCTCGCCTACGCCGTGACCTACGAAGGCGCGCACCACGCTAAAGCCGTTCTTTTCCACGTGGCTTTGAACCGCGTGGGAGATATCGGAGATCCGATACCCCTGCCGGGCGAATTTCAAGCCTTCAAAAAAGCTCTCTTTCGTGACGTCGATGAGCTTTTGTGCCGTTGGAGAGATCCTTCCGCAGGCAAAGGTGGCAGCACAGTCGCCATGAAACCCCTTCCAGCATGCTCCCACGTCCACGCTCACGATGTCGCCCTCTTTGAGCTTGTATCCATCGGGGATGCCGTGGATCACCACATCGTTCACGCTGATGCAGGCGCTTGCAGGATAGCCGCTGTAGTGCAGGAAGGAGGGTTTTGCACCCTGCGCCACGATGAAATCGTGGACTGCCTTGTCGATTGCCTTGGTGGTGACGCCAGGCCGCACCATTTCGCCTGCCAAAGCACGCGCTGCCGCGGTAATTTTACAGGCCTGGCGCATCACCACAAGCTCTCGCTCGTTCTTAATTGGTATCATGCTTACATCCCCAGCGCCTTCAGGATATCCCTGGTGGCGTCCTCGATGGGCTGATTGCCCTCGACCAGCTTGAGAATGCCGAGCTTTGCGTAGAAGTCCTTGAGGGGCTCGGTCTCCGCATGGAACACCTTCAGGCGGTTTTTCACCGTCTCGGGATTGTCGTCCTTGCGGATGGTGAGCGCCCCGCCGCACACGTCGCAGACACCCGCAGCCTTGGGGGGATTGGCGGTGATGTGGTAGCTGGCGCCGCAGCTGCCGCAGACGCGGCGGCCGGTCATCCGGCTCTCAATCACTTCGTCGAGAATTTCAATGGAGACCACGGCGTCAAAGTGCACGCCGCTCTCCTCCAGGGCAGCGGCCTGGGGGATCGTGCGGGGCATCCCGTCGAGGATGTAGCCCTTCGCACAATCCGGCTGGCTCAGCCGCTCCCGAACGATGCCGATGATGACATCGTCCGGGACGAGCTGTCCGTTGTCCATAAAAGCCTTGGCCTTCAGGCCGGTCTCCGTCTGGTTTTTGATGGCCTCGCGGAGAATGTTGCCGGTGGAGATGGTGGGAATGCCCAGCTTCTTGCTGAGGATCTCCGCCTGTGTTCCTTTTCCGGCGCCAGGTGCGCCCAACAGAATCAGCTTCATGCTGCTACCTCCTTATTCCAGGAAGCCCTTGTAGTGCCGCATGAGCATCTGCGCTTCCAGAGCCTTGGTGGTCTCCAGGGCAACGCCGACAACGATGATGACGGAGGTGCCGCCGATGGCCAGCTGATTGTTATTGACAATCGCGCCCAGGGCAACAGGCACCAGCGCCACAAAGGCCAGGTAGATGGCACCGAAGAGGGTGATCTTGCCAATGACCTTGGCGATGAAGTCGGAGGTGGGCTTGCCCGGACGGAAGCCGGGGATGAAGCCGCCGTTCTTCTTCATGTTGTTGGCGATCTCGATGGGGTTGAACTGCACCGCAGCATAGAAGTAGCTGAAGGCGATGATGAGCAGGAAGTAGATCACGCAGTACACGACGCTCTCGTTGGAGAACACGTACTTGTTCATCCAGCCCCAGAAGCCGGTCTCGCTGATGCCCACGAAGGCCACAATGGTGGCGGGCAGGGAGACAATGGACTGGGCGAAGATGACAGGCAGAACGCCGGACATGTTGACCTTGATGGGCAGGAACGTGCTCTGGCCGCCGTACATTTTCCGGCCAACCATGCGCTTGGCATACTGCACGGGAATGCGGCGCTCGGAGTTGGTGATGAACACGATGACCACCACGAGGACGGCCACGCCCACCAGGAGCAGCAGCGCAATATACCACTTGAGGCTGCCGGTGGTCAGACCCGTAATGAGGGCGCCCACCTGGCTGGGAATGCGGGAGATGATGCCGGCAAACAGGATCATGGAGATGCCGTTGCCGATGCCGAACTGGTCGATCTGCTCGCCCAGCCACATGACCAGGCAGGCGCCGCCGGTGAAGGTCATGACAATGACCAGGCCGTACAGGAAGCCAGTCTCGGTGAGGATGCCGGAGTTGTTCTTCAGCATCATATAGTAGGCCCAGCCCATGAGGAGGGCGAGACCCAGGGTGGTGTAGCGGGTGATGCGCTCGAGCTTCTTCTTGCCTTCTTCGCCGCCGTCCTTGGAGAGCCGCTCCAGGTAGGGAATGGCAATGCACAGGAGCTGGATGATAATGGAGGCGTTGATGTACGGCTGGATGCCCAGGGCAAAGGTGGTTGCCTGGGAGAAAGCCGAGCCGGACATGGCATTGTAGAGGCCGAGGATCGTGCCGGACAGCTCCGCATTGAAGTACTGCGTGAGCATATCCACATTGACATAGGGGACAGGAATGGCCGCGCCCAGGCGGAAGATCAGCAGAATAAAGAAGGTGAAGATGATCTTCTTGCGGAGATCCGCAATTTTCCAGGCGTTACGAATTGTGGCAAACACTTACACCACCTCGGCCTTTCCACCTGCCTGTTCAATCTTTTCCTTGGCAGAATCAGAGAAGCGAGCTGCCTTCACAGTGACCTTGGCAGTGACTGTGCCATTGCCCAGCACCTTGAGGCCATAGGGGCAGTCGTGGAGGATGCCGGCCTCGATGAGCGCGGCGGCATCCACAACGGAACCGTCCTCGAAACGGTTGAGCACCGCGACATTCACAGCGGTGAGGGGCTTAGCGAAGATGTTGTTGAAGCCGCGCTTGGGGATCCGGCGCGCCAGAGGCATCTGGCCGCCTTCGAAACCGGTGCGCACCTTGCCGCCGCTGCGAGCCTTCTGACCCTTATGACCGCGGCCGGCGGTCTTGCCGTTGCCGGTACCGGCGCCACGGCCCTTCCGTTTTCCCACATGGGTCGAGCCCATGACAGGAGCAAGTTCGTTCAGGTTCATGATACTTGCACCTCCTTATGCTTCCTCAGTGACCTTGAGCAGGTAGCCGATCTTGGCGATCTTGCCGCGGGTCTGGGTGTTGTCAGGCTGTACAACTTCCTGACCGATCTTGCGCAGGCCAAGAGAATTGGCAGTGGCAATGTGCTTGTCAAGGCGGCCGTTGAGGCTCTTGACAAGTTTGATCTTCAAATTAGCCATGATAGAGCCTCCTTAACCGACGATTTCTTCCACGCGCTTGCCCCGGATGCGAGCAACCTCTTCCGGGCCACGCAGGGACATGAGACCCTGCATGCAGGCCTTGACCACGTTCTGGGGGTTGTTGGAGCGAAGGCACTTGGAACGGATGTTGGAAATGCCCACAGCCTCCATCACCGCACGCACCGCGCCGCCGGCGATGATGCCGGTGCCTTCGGGGGCGGGCTTGAGGAGCACCGTACCGGCGCCGAAGATGCCGGTCACCTCGTGGGGAATGGTGGTGCCGTCCAGGGTGATCTTCACCATGTTCTTCTTGGCATCGGCAATGCCCTTGAGGATGGCTTCGGAAACTTCCGCAGCCTTGCCCAGGCCATAGCCAACGGTACCCTTGCCATCGCCGACGACAACCAGCGCGCTGAACTTCATCACGCGGCCGCCCTTGACGGTCTTGGCAACACGGTTGAGGTACACAACCTTTTCGATAAACTCAGGCGCCTCGTGGGCGGCCTGTCTATCTCTATTGTAAGCCATTCTTCTTCCTCCTCCGATTAGAACTTCAGGCCGCCTTCGCGGGCGCCCTCGGCCAGCTCAGCCACGCGGCCATGGAAAATATAGCCGCCGCGGTCAAACACGACCTCTTCAATGCCCTTGGCCTTGGCGCGCTCGGCCACGGTCATGCCGACCTTGCGGGCAGCTTCCTTGTTGCCGGTGGCGCCTTCAAAATCCTTCTCGAGGGTGGAAGCGGAGACCAGGGTGACTCCGTTCACATCGTCGATGATCTGCGCATAGATGTTCGCATTGCTGCGGAACACGTTCAGACGAGGTCTCTCGGGTGTGCCGGAGATCTTGCCGCGCACTCTGGTATGACGCTTGACGCGGGCAGCGTTCTTGTCAAAATTCTTTACCATGATGGCACACCTCCTACTTATTTCTTACCGCCGGTCTTGCCTTCCTTGCGGCGGATGACCTCGGTGGTATACTTAATGCCCTTGCCCTTATAAGGCTCGGGAGGCCGCTTGCCTCTGACCTCGGCTGCAAACTGGCCGACCTTCTGCTTATCGATGCCGTGGATGATGATTTTGTTGGGGGTAGGAGCCTCGATGGAAATATCCTCGTTCTCCTCCACCGTCACGGTGTGGGAGAAGCCCAGGTTCATCACGAGCTTCTTGCCTTCCTTCTGCACGCGGTAGCCGACACCGTTGACGTCCAGCTCCTTCTTGAAGCCCTCAGTCACGCCGACGACCATGTTGTGAAGCAGTGTGCGGCTCAGGCCGTGGAGGCTCTTGTTCAGCTTCTCATCGTTGGGACGGGTGACATGCGCCACGCCGCCGTCCACGGTGATGGTCATATTGGGATGGAATGCTCTCGTCAGAGTACCCTTGGGACCCTTCACGGTGACCACATTGCCATCAGCAACAGTGATCTCCACGCCTGCCGGTACGGTGATAGGCATTTTGCCGATTCTAGACATAATGTTATCCTCCTTCTTACCAGACAAACGCCAGGACTTCGCCGCCGACGTGGTTGGCACGAGCCGCCCGGTCGGTCATGACGCCCTTGGACGTGGAAATGATGGCAATGCCGAGACCCTTGAGCACGCGGGGCAGCTCATCAGCGCCGGCGTACACCCGCAGGCCGGGCTTGGACACGCGGCGCAGGCCGGTGATGACCTTCTCTTTGCCGGGGAGGTACTTGAGGGCAATGCGGATGACGCCCTGGGTGCCGTCCTCGATGACCTGGAAGGACTTGATATAGCCCTCATCCAGGAGGATCTGGGCGATGGCCTTCTTCAGGTTGGAAGCGGGCACATCGACGCTCTCGTGCTTGGCCGAGTTCGCATTCCGAATACGGGTCAGCATATCGGCGACGGGATCAGTGATTTGCATGGGATTTATTCCTCCTATTTAGAAGTTACAGGGATGTTCCCTGTGAAGACGGCAGGGTATCAGAAGAATGTGAACCGAAAGTGTTTGACGCCCCGGCTCCATCTTCTTCTGACTTCTGACGCCTTTTTGACACATTGCTTCCTTACCAGGAAGCCTTCTTCACGCCGGGGATTTCGCCCTTGTAGGCGAGCTCCCGGAAGCAGATACGGCAGATGCCATAGTCACGCAGATAAGCATGGGGCCGGCCGCAGATCTTGCAGCGGTTGTAGTGGCGGGTGGAGAACTTGGGCTCAGCCTTCTGCTTGAGAATCATTGCTTTTCTAGCCATTTTCGTCTTCCTCCAATCAAGCGTAGAAGGGGGCGCCGACCTGGGTCAGCAGCTCCTTGGCTTCCTCGTCGGTGGTGGCGGTGGTGCAGATGCAGATGTCCATGCCGCGGATCTTGTCCACCTTGTCGTATTCGATCTCGGGGAAGATCAGCTGCTCCTTAAGACCCATGGCGTAGTTGCCGCGGCCGTCGAAGGAGTTGGGGTTGATGCCGCGGAAGTCGCGGACACGGGGCAGCGCCACGTTGAAGAGGCGGTCGAGGAACTCCCACATCTTGTCGCCGCGGAGGGTGACCTTCACGCCGACGGTCTCGCCTTCACGCACCTTGAAGTTGGCGACGGACTTGCGCGCCTTGGTGGTGATGGGCTTCTGGCCGGTGATGGTGGCGATGTCCTTGCAGATGGCCTCGATCTCCTTGGCATTGTTCTTGCTCTCGCCGCAGCCGACGTTCACAATGATCTTGCTGAGCTTGGGGATCTGCATGACGCTCTTGTAGCCAAACTTCTTCATGAGAGCAGGAGCGATCTCTTCGGTATACTTTACTTTCAGTCTAGCAGCCATTTCTTGCTCCTCCTACTTACATGGTAGCGCCGCACTTCTTGCAGACGCGAACCTTCTTGCCGTCCTCGACCTTGGAAGCCACACGGGTGGGCTTGCCGCACTTGGGGCACACCAGCATGACCTTGGAGGCGTACATGGGGATCTCCCGGCGGACAATGCCGCCCTCCTCGCCCTGCTTGCGGGGCTTCACATGGCAGGTAGCCACGTTGACGCCTTCGACGACGACCTTCTTCTCAGCGGGCATGGCGGTGAGCACCTTGCCCTCCTTGCCCTTGTCCTTGCCGGACAGCACAACGACCTTGTCGTTCTTCTTGATATTCATTCTCAGCTACCCCCTTAGATGGTTTCGGGCGCCAGAGACAGGATCTTCATGAACTCCTTGTCACGAAGCTCTCTGGCCACCGGCCCAAAGATACGGGTGCCTCTGGGGTTCTTGTCCTCCTTGATGAGGACGGCGGCGTTCTCGTCGAAGCGGACATAGGTACCGTCGTTGCGGCGGACGCCCTTCTTGCTGCGGACGATAACGGCCTTGACCACATCGCCCTTCTTCACATTGCCGTTGGGGGCAGCCTTGCGCACGGAGGCGACGATGACGTCACCAATGTTGCCGTACTTGCGCTTGGAACCGCCCAGGACACGGATGCACTTAATTTCCTTGGCGCCGGTGTTGTCGGCAACCTTCAGATAACTTTCCTGCTGAAGCATGATTGCTGACCTCCTTACTTCGCCTTCTCAATGATTTCGACGAGGCGCCATCTCTTGTCCTTGGAGAGGGGACGGCACTCCATCACGAGAACCGTGTCGCCGGTGCCGGCGAGGTTCTTCTCGTCGTGCGCCTTGAGCTTGTAGGTTCTCTTCATGATCTTCTTGTACAGCGGATGCTGCACGCTATCTTTGACCGCGACCACGATGGTCTTGTCCATCTTATCGGAGACGACCGTGCCGACCCGGGTCTTGCGGAAAGCTCTGTTCATTTCGCTCATATTCGCTTACCTCCTTAGGCTTCGGGCCGAAGCTCCTTTTCACGTAAAATAGTTTTGACTCGGGCAATCTCCTTCTTGACGGCTGCGATCTGCAGGGGGTTGTCAAGCTGATTGGTCGCGTGCTGCATTCTCAGGGTGAACAGATCCTTCTTGAGGTCTGCCAGCTTGGTCTCCAGCTCAGCGGAGGACATGCTGCGGATTTCTTTTGCCTTCATCTTATTCACCACCATTCACGTTATCCAAGTCTTCCTTGGCCACGATCTTCGTCTTGATGGGCAGCTTGTGCTGGGCAAGACGAAGGGCTTCACGGGCGACATCCTCGGAAACGCCGCCGATTTCAAACATCACCTTCTGCGCCTTGACCACGGCAACCCAGTACTCGGGAGCGCCTTTACCGGAGCCCATACGGGTACCCAGTGCCTTGGAGGTCACGGGCTTGTCGGGGAAAATCTTGATCCAGACCTTACCGCCACGCTTGGTGTAACGGGTCATGGCCACACGGGCGGCCTCGATCTGGTTGCCGGTGATCCAGCCGGGCTCCATGGCCTGGATGCCGAACTCACCGTAGGAAACCTTGTTACCGCGGGAGGCAACGCCGGTCATGCGGCCTCTGTGCACTCTGCGGTACTTCACTCTCTTGGGCATCAGCATTAGCGGTTGCCTCCTTCCTTGCGGTCATAGGGTCTGCGCTCGCCGCCATTGTTATTGTAGGGACGGCGGTTGTTGTCGCGGCGGTCGCCACCATTGCGGCGGTCACCACGGCGGTCGCCACGGCGATTGTCGCGGCCCTCGCGGCGCTCGCGGCGGGCGGGCTCGGGATTGGCGGCGCGGAGGGTGGAGTTGAGGACTTCGCCCTTGTAGATCCACACCTTCACACCGATGCGGCCATAGGTAGTGGCAGCCTCGGCGAAGCCGTAGTCGATGTCGGCGCGGAGGGTCTGCAGGGGGATGGTGCCCTCGTGGTAGGACTCGCTCCGGGCGATTTCAGCGCCGCCCAGACGGCCGCCGCAGGAGACCTTGATGCCCTTGGCACCCAGGCGGGTGGCACGCTGCATGGCCTGCTTCATGGCGCGGCGGAAGCTGATACGCTTCTCCAGCTGGGCGGCGATGTTCTCGGCCACCAGCTGGGCGTTCAGGTCGGGGCTGCGAACCTCGACAATGTTGAGAGCCACGGTCTTGCCGAGCTTGGCCTCCACCAGCTGGCGGAGCTTCTCGATCTCCTGGCCGCCCTTGCCGATGACGACGCCGGGACGGGAGCAGTGGATGTTGATCTTGACCTTGGCATTGTCTCTTTCGATTTCGATCTTGGCGATGCCGGCGGCATAGAGGGTGGACTTGAGGTACTTACGGATGTTGTAGTCCTCGACGATGAGATCACCGACTTTGTCGTTACGGGCATACCAACGAGAGTCCCAATCTTTGATCACGCCAACGCGCAATCCATGGGGATTAACTTTCTGTCCCATAGTTACCTCCTGCTTACGCCTTCTCGCTCACACCGATGGTGATGTGAGTGGTTCTCTTCAGAATACGATTGTATCTGCCCTTGGCTCTGGGCATGCCGCGCTTGAGGACAGGGCCGGGATTTGCAACAGCAGTGGAAACATAGAGCTTTTCGGCGTCCATGGCGTTGTTGTTCTCTGCGTTGGCGACGGCGCTTCTCAGGAGCTTGAGCACGGGCTCGGAAGCAGCCTTGGGAGTCTGCATCAGGTAGGCAGACGCGGTCTTGACGTCCTTGCCGCGGATGAGATCGCACAGGATCTTCACCTTACGGGGAGAAACGCGCAGGTATTTGAGATGAGCTTTCGCTTCCATATCTTGCTTCCTCCTTATTTCGCGTTGGAGGTCTTGCTGCCGGAGTGACCTCTGAAGGTTCTGGTGGGGACGAACTCGCCGAGCTTGTGGCCGACCATATCTTCCGTCACATAAACCGGCACATGGCGACGGCCGTCGTGCACCGCGATGGTGTGACCGACGAAGGAGGGGAAAATGGTGGAAGCTCTGGACCAGGTTTTCAGAACTTTCTTCTCGTTCTTATTGTTGAGCTCATCGATGCGCTTGAGAAGTTCAGGCGCAGCGAAGGGGCCTTTCTTAATGCTTCTGCTCATGTTTGATCCTCCTTACTTGCTGTTGCGGCGCTTGACGATGAACTTATTGGTGGGGTTCTTCGTCTTGCGGGTCTTGAGGCCCATGGCCGGCTTGCCCCAAGGAGTGACAGGGCCGGGACGACCCACAGGGCTCTTGCCCTCGCCGCCGCCGTGGGGGTGGTCATTGGGGTTCATAACAGAGCCGCGCACCGTGGGACGGATGCCCATGTGGCGCTTCCGGCCGGCCTTGCCGATGTGGACATTCTCGTGGTCGAGGTTGCCCACCTGGCCGATGACGGCGGTGCAGTTGGTGCGGATATACCGAACCTCGCCGCTGGGCAGACGAACCTGGGCGAGTTCGCCCTCCTTGGCCATCAGCTGGGCAGCGGCACCGGCGGAGCGCACCAGCTGGGCGCCGCGGCCGGGGTTGAGCTCGATGTTGTGGATCACGGTACCAACGGGAATGTTGGCGATGGGCAGGCAGTTGCCGGGCTTGATGTCAGCCGCGGCGGAGGAGACGACCACGTCGCCGGCTTTGATGCCCACGGGAGCCAGGATGTAGCGGAGCTCGCCATCCTCATACTTCACCAGGGCGATGAAAGCGGAGCGGTTGGGGTCGTACTCGATGCGCTGCACGGTGGCAGGCATCTCCATCTTGTCGCGCTTGAAGTCGATGATGCGGTACTTGCGCTTGTTGCCGCCGCCGCGATGGCGGACGGTGATTCTGCCGTAGCTGTTGCGGCCGGAGTTCTTCTTCACGGAGTCCAGCAGGCTGCGAACGGGCTTGGCTTTCTTATCCACTCCGTCGAAGGCGGAAACGGTCATGTTTCTTCTCGACGGGGTATACGGCTTAAAAGATTTGATCGCCATATTGCGTTACACTCCTATTCTGAGATTGAATTAGACCATGCCTTCGAAGAACTCGATGGTCTTGGAATCGGCAGTCAGCTTGACCATGGCCTTCTTGTAGCTGGCGCGGCGGCCGGCGGGAGCGGCGCCCTGGCGCTTCATCTTGCCATCCATGCGCAGGGTGTTGACCTTTTCGACCTTCACGCCGAAGATCTCCTCCACTGCCTTCTTGATCTCGCTCTTGTTGGCGTCGACGGCGACCTTAAAGACGTACTTCTTCTCTTCAGTGGCCTCCATGGACTGCTCGGTGATGACGGGCTTGAGAATGATATCGTAAGCGTTCTTCATTACGCGAACACCTCCTCAATCTTGGCCAGGGCAGCCTGGTCGAGAACCAGCTTCTTGGCGTTGAGAATGTCGTAGACGTTGATGAGGTTGGCGAAGGTGACCAGCACGCCGGGGATGTTCCGTGCGCTCTTGACCACGATCTGATCGTTCTCAGCGGTGACCACCAGGGTCTTGCAGTCGGCGCCCACGGCGCTGAGGAAGTTCTTGAAGGTCTTGGTCTTGATGGAGTCCATCTTGATGGCGTCGATGACAACCACATTCTCCTCCTGCGCCTTGGCGCTGAGGGCGGACTTGAGAGCGAGACGCTTGACCTTCTTGTTCAGGGTGTAGCTATAATCGCGGGGCTTCGGGGCAAAGACGATGCCGCCGTGGGTCCACTGGGGAGCCCGGATGGAGCCCTGACGGGCACGGCCGGTGCCCTTCTGGCGCCAGGGCTTGATGCCGCCGCCGG